>SESA01000113.1_pt1 | contig 55773 bp, 48 predicted proteins | sample 3171451 | NCBI WGS metagenome assembly SESA01 (sample SAMN06051862, study PRJNA518727) | freshwater metagenome | biome: subpolar coniferous forest; feature: holomictic lake; material: water; isolation source: holomictic Lake 227, 8 m depth | place: Canada: near Kenora, Ontario | collected...
GGATGCAAGCCATGATGCGGTTTGCAATGATGTCATGGCAGAGGCCCTTCCGCAGTCAGCAAAAGTACGTTATAAGCATCTTTGCGGGGAATTCCATACAGTATCAGGTTTTGCTATGTATACAGGAGCAAACATCCTTAAAAGGCAAAAGTTGCCAGCATCATTGAAAGTACTTCCTTTGGCGCCGGAAAAGCTTAACAATATTCTGATCCATAACCATTTCATGAATACCGATCACTCCTTTATCCTGCTCAGGAGGTAAGGGTCGGGATTTTTCCTATTTTTGCAGGTTCAAATTCATTTTGTTAATGAACGAACGTGTTGTCATAACGGGTTATGGTATTATAAGTTCCATCGGGTTTGATGCCAGGGAGGTCCTTGATTCACTTATGAGCGGACGTTCGGGGATAGGCGGGATAACGAGGTTTGACTCAATCCATAAGGGAAAGCTCCCAATGGCAGAAGTAAAAAGATCAGATGAGGAGTTACTTGAGCTCTGCGGACTGGAAAACCTGAAGAAGTATACCCGTACAACACTGCTCGGGCTGGTCGCTGCGAAACAGGCATTAAGGATGGCAGGCATTAAGGAGCCTGGTTCACGTACAGGACTTATCTCAGCCACTACTGTCGGTGGCATGGACCGCACTGAAAATTTTTACCCCCTATTTTTGGAAAACACTTCAAAAGGAAAGCTTTCCGGTGTTGTAAACCATGATTGCGGAGACAGCACCGAAAAGATTGCTGAATGCCTTGGTATAAGCGGCTTTACAACCACCATCAGCACCGCATGCAGTTCCTCGGCGAATTCGATCATGCTCGGGTCGGAAATGTTAAAGGCAGGTATGCTCGACTACGTAATAGCAGGAGGCACTGATTCGGTGACAAGGTTTACTCTTAACGGGTTCAATACCCTGATGATACTGGACAGGGAAGGTTGCAGGCCGTTTGACGAGAACCGTGCAGGGCTTACCATAGGGGAAGGCGCAGCCTTTGTTGTGCTTGAACCCGAAAGGCTTGCTTTGCAAAAAGGCAAACGTATTTATGGGGTGATCAGCGGTTACGGGAATGCCAACGATGCCTATCATCAGACTGCTTCTTCACCTGAAGGTACCGGCGCCACGATGGCAATGAGCAAGGCGCTTGAGATGAGCGGATTAGATATCGGCAGTATAAGCTATATTAACGTTCATGGAACCGGGACACAAAACAACGACCTTAGTGAAGGAATTGCTGTTCAGAAAATATTCGGTGAGAACGTACCTCCATTCAGTTCAACGAAATCATATACAGGTCATACCCTGGGAGCAGCCGGCGCTATCGAAGCCGTGATCTCACTGATGTCAATAGAAAACAGCTGCCTCTTTCCAAACCTTAGATGGTCAACCCCCATGAAAGAGCTGGTGATCAGTCCGCTTAAAAGTCTTACCGAAGGGGTTAGAGTCGATCATGTATTATCGAATTCCTTTGGTTTCGGAGGCAACAATTCAACCATTATTATCTCGAAATACAACCCTGTATAAACCGATGAACAACCCTGCCCCAGTATATATTAACGGACTCGGGAATGTTTCTCCCCAGAAAACCATGGACAACAGCGTTTTTCTGAATGAGCCCGAACGCAGGCAAACAAACCGGCTGGCCTGCATCGAGCCTGTTTACCGTGATTTCATCAGTCCCGACATCCTTCGCAGGATGGGAAGACTTATCAAAATGGGAGTTGCATCTTCGAAGATATGCCTGCAGGATGCAGGATGCGGGATTCCGGATGCCATAATCACCGGGACCGGTCTCGGTTGCATGGAGGATACTGAAAAATTTCTGGCCACCCTTGTAAGGAACAAAGAGGAACTTCTCACCCCTACCTCATTTATAAAATCAACGCATAATACGGTTTCGGCCCAGATCGCCCTGCTTCTGAAATGCCATAATTACAACTTTACCTATGTGCACCGCGGCTGGTCATTCGAATCGGCTCTTATTGATGCCATGATGCAGATCAGGAACGGAAGGGCTGCCACTGTGCTCGCAGGAGGAATGGATGAACTTACCAACAGTTCTTTTGAGATTATGCGGAGACTGGGTCTTTGGCGAAGGAAAGCAGTGGATACATCGGAGCTTTTCGGTCAACCGTCAAAGGGAAGCATTGCTGGTGAAGGGTCAGCATTTTTTCTTCTGTCATCCGCAAACAGCGAACATTCATATGCAAAGCTGACCGATTTGCATCTCTTCAGGAGAAAGCATAGTGAAGGGTCATTAAGTGAAGAACTTGCTGCATTCCTGCAACGATCTGCCCTGAATTTCGGCGATATCGACTTGGTGATCAGCGGATTGAACGGGGATGCATCATCTGATAAAATATATAAGGAAATTACAGGCATGCCCGGGACTTCTGGAATCGGGGCATGGAAGCACCTTAGCGGCGAATACCAGACCTCTTCGGCATTCGGATTATGGATGGCTGCTATGGCCATGAAATTCCAGCGCCTGCCTGAAGCGGCCGTCATCCGCAGTCCGCACCCGGGGCCTTTAAAGACAATACTCCTGTACAATCATTACCTTGATCTGAACCATTCCTTCATCCTATTGCAAAAGCCTTGAAGATCCTGAATTTCAGAAATACTTCCACCCTGTTTTTGTTGCTTTTATCTTTTTTTACGATAAGCAGGATATTCTTCTGCCCCTGTTCTCACTGTATTATCACCGTTTTATGCCAGGCACCCTGGTTGTTTTACCTATGCCTGGTTTCGGTATATCTTGGCATCTCAGTTACTATGGCGTTCTTCCCTTCCTCGGGATTTCATTACAGGGAGGTGTTCAGCCATGGCACAGGAAATGAGAAAGCCCTTTGCCTTACTTTTGACGATGGCATTGATCCGAAACTTACGCCCGGGATTCTTGATGTTCTTGGAATATACGGGGTGAAGGCTACATTCTTCATAATCGGCAGGAATATCAGGGGGAATGAAGCAATCCTGAGGAGGATCAGCGACGAGGGCCATACTATCGGGAATCATTCCTGGTCACATTCTTACTTCTGGGATTTTTTTTCTTCGGGGCGGATGACAAAGGAACTGGAACAGACCGGCATGGAAATTGAAAAGCATACAGGCAAACAGGTTAAGCTGTTCAGGCCGCCTTACGGAGTAATCAATCCTATGGTTGCACAAGCCATCAGAAATACCGGGCTCCGGGTGGTCGCCTGGAGCTACAGGTCATTCGACACAACCACCTCAGATCCAGGGAAGCTGCTACAAAAAACCATTACAGAAGCGAAGCCCGGCGACATCATGCTTTTTCATGACACCTCAGCGCTGACCGCCGGAATTCTTGAGAAAATAATTGTATCATTGCAGGAAAGAGGATTTTATTTTATTTCCCCGGATGAAATGCTGAAAATCCAAACCTATGAAAACAATTAACCTGTTTTTTCTGCCTGCCATACTGCTCTGCTGCTTCAATGTACTTGATGCCCAGCCTAAACCACTCTCACAGGCCGACGCTAACACGGTGAGGAAAATTATCGCGGAGGCTGCAAAATCGACAAACTCTGTTGAATCTCAGTTTACCCAGACAAAGGAACTGAGCGTGATCAAGGAAAAGATCGTATCAAAAGGCAACTTTTATTTCAAAAAAGAAAAACTGCTGAGATGGGAGTATACAAGCCCGTTTCCTTACCTCATAATCTTCAATAATGAGAAAATTTTCATCAAGGATGAAGATAAGGAGAATCATATCAGCCTTCAATCGAACAAGGTCTTCAGGGACGTCAACAATATTTTGATTGGCGCTGTGCAGGGGACCCTGTTATCAGATACGAAAAATTTCCAGTGCAGCATCTTCGATTTGCTTGACCAGTACCAGGCTTCATTGATCCCCCAGAACCTTAAGATCAAGGAAACCCTGAGCGAGATCATACTGTATTTCAATAAATCAGACTTTACTGTCGACAAGCTTGTAATGCGCGAGGTTTCGGGAGATTACACAAGCATCGAGTTCGGCAGCAAGAAAATTAACCAGAATATTCCTGATGCGAAGTTTAGTATACCGTAGCCTGATCCTCATCCTGTTTTTTCCTGCCTGCAACCCGGTAAAGAAATCGACCCTGATATCCAGTCCGCAGGGGTCAACGAAAATCCCGGTTTGGTCTTCCCCATTCATGAAAGGCTTTGAAAAGGCACTATTCCGTACCACACTTGATGTTGCCGATAAACACCTGACAGGCATCTCTATCATAAAAAAAACTTCCGACACCAGCTTTCACTTCACTTTTGCCAACGAGATCGGGATGACTTATTTTGATATGGAAATTTACAGGAAGACCTACAGGCCCGACTACATTTTCGACCCGATAAATAAAAAATCATTCCTGAAGATACTTCAGAGGGATTTCTCAATTTTGTTTTTCAGTGCTTCTGAAGGAAAACCAGTGCGCAGGTATATCGATAAGAGCACAGGCGAAGCCATCTATATGTACCTGGGATTGAATCTTTATGCTGCACTCGACACCCATGAGAAAACACTGATAAAGCTGATCGGGTGGAGCAATTATTTCGATGCTGTACTGGTGAATTTCACTGAGTATGAAAACGGATTTCCAAACCAGGTCCAGATAGTAAACCCCAAGATAAAGATGGTTCTTACCTTTAATATGTTAGGGTCCTGAAACCTTCCGGGTCTTTTATTGATTTCCATACGAGGTAATCAGGTATCTGTTAACTTAATTTTGTATTTTTACACGATCGCAAAATGTACCTTTTCTATGTTGATAAACAGCCTGTTCATTATCAATAAAATAGAGGAATTACCCAGTACTGCAGACTGCAATACCCCAGGGAGGTATAGTGTGTCAATAACCCTTGACGAAACCCATGATATTTTCAATGGCCATTTTCCCGGAAACCCTATCCTGCCCGGAGTCTGCCAGGTCGAAATGGTCAGGGAAATTGCCGAGACCATCCTTGAAAACAAACTCATGCTGACCCAGGCAAGCCATGTGAAATACCTTAACCTCTTAAATCCAATGGCAGATCCCCGGCTCCAGTTTAATTTGAAGATCGGCCGGAATGGAAACGATGAGTTTGACGTTTCCGCCGAATCAGTTTCCGCTGAAAAAGTTTTTATGAAAATGAAGGGGCGGATGAAAGAGCAACATAACTGAAACCGATGTACATCTGCAGGATAACGGCAAGGGGCTATGAGCTTGATTCTTACGGACATGTTAATAATGCCGTGTTCTATAATTATTTCGAACATGCCCGCTGGGAATTATTCAGGGAAAAGGATCTGCTGGGGGAACTTACTTCAAAGGGCCTTTTCCTGGTTGTCGTTGAAGTTAACATCAGGTATCAGCATGAAGTGAGAATGGGTGACGAAGTGGAGATAAAAACCTCGGTCAGGAAGGAGGATCCGTTCATTGTTTTCGAACAGAAAATGAAGATGCCGGCCGGTGGTCAGCCCATTGCAAGAGCCAGGGTGAAAACGGTATTTGTGGATGCTGAAAGGATAGCCAGGGATATTCCTGCCGGAATAGAATCTGTTTTTACTGTTTAGTTTTAAAGAACGCATGGAAACCATCAACAAGATAAGCTGGGAGATAAGGAATGACATTGGGATAATCACTCTCGACAATCCTCCTGAGAACTACCTGTTCCAGCCGGAATTTGTATCCCTTGAGACCCTTAAGAAATGGACATCCTACGATTATCTTAAAGGAATCATTATCTGCGGTGCAGGAAAGCATTTTTCGGGTGGCGGAAAGCTTGAAAATCTATTCAGGATGATCCGAAATAAGGAAAATATTTCGGAGAACATGGAGAAAGGGAAAGCGGTTCTTGATCATCTTGAGAGCCTCGACATTCCTGTTGTTGCAGCAATACAGGGAATCTGTTTCGGAGGAGGACTGGAGGTTGCCCTTGCCTGTCATATCAGGGTTTGTTCAGGGAATTCATTATTCGCTTTTCCCGAGATAAACCAGGGAGTGATCCCGGGTTTGGGCGGCACTGTCAGATGTTACGGCAAGAGTGGCTTCCCCAGGGCCGTAAAACTCATTATGAGCGGCGATATGATCAATGCCGAGGACGCTCAGGAGATGAATATCGTTGATTTCATTGTTGCAAAGCAAAAAGCGTCCGATTTTTCTTTCAATTTCCTGCTGAAACTGACAAAGGACAGGCCTCTGGAAGTCATTAATGCCGTTATGAAAGCTCTCAAAAACGCAAGGACACTCAGCATTGGAGAAGCCATGAAAGAAGAAACCAGGATGTTTTGTGAGCTGGCTCTTGCCGAGGCTAAACGCAGAAACGGTTCCTGAAACGAAGAACAATGGAAATCCCCGTCTACTCAACGATTCGCTTGCTGCTCGACGAAGGTGTCGGAAATCTGGAACTGAATGCTCCTCCCTCGAATACCATGTCTCTGGAATTTTTCAGGGAACTGGCATCTGTTCTCGGGTTCATCAGGGACCATAAGGAGTTCAGGGCGCTGGTGATCAGCGGACATGGAAGGCATTATTCCTCGGGGGCTGATGTCACGGCCCTTCTGAAAGAGATCCTTGAAAAATCTGAAACCGACAGGAAAGGAAGGCTTGTTAAAGTACCTGAATTCCTTTCAAATAATTATACATCCCTGCTGATGCTTGAAAGCTTTACAATCCCTGTGATCTCAGCAATACGCGGGGTTTGTCTTGGATCTGCCCTGGAACTGGCGCTTTTTAGTCATTTCAGGCTTTGCAGTGAGGATTCGGTGTTTGGATTACCCGAAGCTTCTTTTAACCTTGTGCCCGGACTTGGCGGGATTTTCAAGCTGTCCTGCATTTCAGGTACGGCCATCGCACTTGAAAGAGTATTAAAAGGAAGTACATTTACTTCTGAGGATGCTCTTAAATATAAAATTGTAGATAAAATTGTCCCACGCAAAGTACTGATGCCGACTGCAACAGATTTCGCACGTGAAGTGATGCAGGATTTCAGGATTGAAAAAAGGGGACTGTATATCAAGAAATACCTATCGTGAACAGTAAGTCCGCAAATCCGGTTCAACCACGGCTTGTCCTGGTGGCAGGCAGCGGGTCCTTCCTGCCTGGCTCCCCGATTCCCAAAACAGAGGTTGACAAATACCTGGGAGAGCTTTCCGACGCTCCGGTAAAAACCAGGAAATGGCTGCAAAGGGTAAAGGAACTGATGGCTGAACTTCTTGAGGTCGAATATTACCATTTTGCCATCGATCCGGTCAGCAGGAAGTTTACTGAGGATAACATCAGTATGTCGGTAAAAGCTGCAAAACTGGCCCTGGAAACAGCAGGCATTCCGGCCTCCGAGGTTGAGCTCATTGTTTACGGAAGCGCACACCAGGACCAGATGCCCACAGCTTCGGTAAGGATTCAGGAGGAACTTGGGATTGACCGTTGCGCAGAGCTTTCAATACACGCAAACTGCACATCCGCATACAAAGCCCTTATGCTGGCATCCGATATGATTCGATATGGCCGGTATGATAATGCCCTCGTTATCTCGTCGAGCATGTCGTCATCGGAACTTGTGGCCGAATATTATAACCAGCCCCTGGTAACGAAAGAGGAACTTTTTCTGCGTTATTTTCTTTCAGACGGTGCCTCCGCCCTCTTTTTAAAAGCTGCTCCTGAGAAGACTTCAGGCCTTTATATTGACCAGGTATATATTGAATCAGCCGGAGGGAACAAGCCTTCGGCCATGGGAAATAAACGCCCGGCCTACTGGATGAATCCTAAAGAAGAGTTTGAAAAGGGCTGGCATCATCTCGCCCAGATGTTCCAGGAAGAACTCCGTCAGAATTTTCACGAAGCCGATGGCTCGGTATTCCTGAACGGGCTGAAGCGGATGCTGACCCTGCACCCTGTTGATCTCAGATATCTCAGGTTTTTCCAGGTGAACTTTCCTTCAAAGCACATATCGGAACTTGTAATGGATGAGTGCGCAGAACTCGGAATACCACGTCATACGTTGTATTCCAAAATGTCGACTATGGGATACCTTGGTCCGCCCATGGCTTTTTTATGTCTTGACAGGATACTGAAGGAAGAACATCTGTCTGATGGGGATCTTGTCCTGAGCTTTGTCACTGAAGTCAGCAAATTCATGCAGGCCGGTTATGCAATGAGCTGGCGGCAGTTCTGAATCACCGAACAATAAAATGTCTGAAAGTAAAACATCATATACCCTTTTCCTCCTCAGTCCCAGGCAGAGGTATATCAATTATCCCGCTCATTCCGAAATGGCGAAAATGTTCGGCAAGAGAAGATTGATGGTTCCTCTTGCCCTGCCCACCATAGCCTCACTTACACCAGGTAATTACCGCATTTCGATCTATGACGAGGAAATCGAGGACATCCCGGCAGGAAAAAAGCCCGATCTTGTCGGAATAACCACACTTGCCGCCACAGCCCGCCGGGCTTTCGAACTTGGAGATCATTTCCGCGCAATGGGGGCCAAAGTTATCTATGGAGGCCCATATGCCTCATTTATGATCGACGAAGCCCTTCAACATGGCGATACGGTTGTGGTTGGAGAAGCCGAAGGAAAATGGGAACAATGCCTCGCCGATTTTGAAAAAGGCGAATTGAAGCAGGTTTACGAATTGACTGATTACGTCGATTACCAATTTCAGAAACCTCCCCGATGGGACCTGGTGAACATGAAGAGGATCTTCCAGGTTGCAATACAGGTTTCGAGAGGCTGTCCGTTCAACTGTGACTTCTGCCTTGTTTCCAAGAATTTCGGAAGGAAAATGCGTTACCGTGAGATCGCAAATGTGGTTGAAGAGATCAAAGCCGCACCGTCAAAGTATTTCTTTTTTGTCGATGACAACCTCACCATCAATAAGCGGTATGCAAAGGAGCTCATGAAAGCGATCATACCCCTCGGGATCTCCTGGGGTTGTATGTGCAGCCTGGATGTTGCGACCGATGACGAACTGCTGAAACTGATGGCCGATGCAGGATGTTTCAACATACTTGTAGGCTTTGAATCATTAAACCCCGACAGCCTGGATGAGACGCAAAAGCACCACAACAGGGGAGGTTCCATCTATAAGGAGGCTATAAAAAAAATTCATGCCGCCGGCATCCATATCAATGCCAGTTTTGTGGTAGGTTTTGATCATGATACTGCGGATGAGTTCGAGCGGATCTTCAACTTCACTTTGGAACATAATCTTGCCAATGTCAACCTTCACCTCCTGAATGCCCCGCCGGGGACCGAAACTCATAAAAAGCTGAATGCTGAAGGCAGGCTCATGAAATGCGACCCTGAGCTGGGTGTAGGCCACTTCCCTACAATACAGTACATGAATATGTCGCAAATTGAGATCTTCGATAAATACATGGAAACCATTACCAGGCTCTATTCATTCCCGGTCATTCGTAAGAAGGCTGAAGCCCTTTTCAGCAATGGTGCATTCACGCGTCCCGGAGGAGATATCCCGGTATGGCTTAAAGCCAGGCTTTCATGGATCACCTTCAGGGAATTCGTCCTGACTACTGATAAAGACAGGAAAGCCTTGTTCAGCAATATCTTCAATCTTATCCGCACAAAGCAGATCGCAATTGATAAAGGACTGGGTTTCCTTCTTTCGATGCTGGGTTATCACAGGCATGTAAAGGAGCATCACAAGCGGATGGATGAGTACAGGAAGATCGTTATGTCGCAGGACCTGGGAAAATGGAAGGACAAAAAATGAAAGCAGGGATCGTTGGAATCATAGGGGAAGGTAAAATGGGGACCAACCTTATTCATTATCTTCTTGAATCTGGCAATGAACTCCGCTGGGTCATCAGCCCCCGGGCAGATACCGGGATATTAAGAAAGAATTTTGAGAAAAAAATAAGAAGGCTGAGGGATCATGAGATCATCTCCGAACCCAGGCATAGCAGCCTTTTGACAACAAGGATATCCTCCGATGCCTCCATTCTTGAAGATTGCAGTCTGGTCATAGAAGCAGTTACCGAGAACCTGGATATAAAAAGGCAGGTCCTGGCAGCAGCTGACTCCATGCTCATTGATACCGCAATCCTCGTTTCAAACTCTTCATCCATTAATCCATCGGCACTTTGCCCCTCCCCTGCAAGGGAAAAGAATTTTGCCGGACTCCATTTTTTTTATCCGGTGAACCTGGTCAACATTGTCGAGATCATAAAGGCTCCCCATACATCCGCCGCTACAGTGGATGAGCTTGTAAGATTCCTTTCTTCAGTCAACAGGAAATATCTGATCCTGGAAGAAAGGGAAAGTTTCATTCTCAACAGGATATTTCTGGATGTTCAGAATGAAGCTTACCACCTGGTTGAACAGGGACAGTCGACACCCCTGGAAATCGACAATATTGTTAAGGCTTCCCTCTTCCCTTCAGGAATTTTTGAATTTTTTGATCACGTTGGTCTCGATACCATGCTTCAGAGCATTATCAATTACACTTCTGATTATCCTCATGCCACTTACTACCATCCGTTGGTCGGCAAGTTAAGGCAACTTATTTCCGAAGGCTGGATGGGGAAAAAGTCGGGCCGGGGCTTTTTTGTCTACAGCGGGGCCGAACCCGAATCCTCATCCGCAGTCATGGATTCTGAAAAATCATCGGAGATACTGCATCATCTCGAATTCACATATAAAAACGCAGCAAGGAGGTTCATCACCCGTTCAGGACTGACTATTGATGAACTGAATGAAGCATTGAAGGAATATTTCGGTACCGAAAAGGGTCCGTTTGATTAATTGTGCGTATTTTTGTTTAAAGTAAATCATTAAGAAGTATGAAAAAAGCAATGGCGATAACCGGAGTTTCTCTGGTAATGATATTTTTCATGAGCCTGGCTTTCAGGCCGGCACCTGTCATGGGATCCGCAAAATTCATGGAAGGGAACCCCGAACTTCCCGATTCAGTAGCCAAGTTTGTTCAGAAAGCCTGTCTCGATTGTCATGGCGAGGACGGTAACGGCATGGCAAAATCTCATGTGAACCTTGGTAAGTGGAATTCGTATGATACAAAGAAACAGGCATCAAAGGCAGCTGATATGGCCAAACAGGTTGGCAAAGGTTCTATGCCCCCGGGAAAATGGAGGAAGAACAATCCCGATAACGTCCCTACCGACAAGGATATCAAGCTATTGCAGAACTGGGCAGCCGCGCTGAACAAATAGTTTTAGAATGGCAAAAAAAGTTGTTGTCAGCGGGATGGGAATTGTTTCATCCCTTGGTTATGATTTGAATACCTTCTGGAGCAACCTGGTTGCGGGTAAGAGCGGTGTAAAGCCGATTACGCTCTTTGATGCCTCATCATGTTCCACGCGGATTGCTGCCCAGGTCCCGCCCGAATTTGAAGAGCATTCGAGATGTTTTGTCAAAAAACGTGCAGCCGGCCAGATGACCAGGGTTACCAGGATGTGTATTGTGGCTGCAAAACAGGCTGTGACCCTTTCGGGGATTGATTTTGAGAAGGAGGACAAAAACCGTTGCTCAGTGATCATGGGAGTGGTTAATACTGGAAATTCAAGCGTTGAAAAAGACACCTCTCTTCAAAACACAGTATTTAAGAGCATGACGAATTCGATGCCCGCCTGGATATCACTTGAATACCAGTTACTCGGTCCGAATTTCGCGATCAATACCGCCTGTGCCTCTTCAGCATACGCTATTGCGATGGGAATGCAGATGATTCAAAGCGGCATTGCTGATGTGGTGATCGCCGGTGGTGCCGATTCCATTATCAATCCGGAAGAGATAAACGGTTTCAACGCCCTTTATGCATTGTCAGTGTCCAATGATCCCCCTGAAGCTGCCAGCAGACCTTTTTCTTCGAAAAGGGACGGGTTTGTAATCGGTGAAGGCGCCGGCGCTGTCATACTCGAGTCGGAGGAGCATGCTATAAAAAGGAATGCTGAAATATATTGTGAACTGGCCGGGTATGGCCTCACCAGTGAAGGTTACAATATAATGGCTCCTATGAAAGACGGGGAGGGAATGGCTGCCACTATCGAAAAAGCCATACAGAATGCAGGCATTGAGAAACACGAGGTGGATTATATTAACGCTCACGGAACATCCACCGAACTGAATGACCGCTACGAAACCATGGCCATTAAAAAGGTGTTTGGAGATCTGGCATACAACATTCCGGTATCTTCTTCAAAATCCATGATTGGGCACACTATCGGCGCCGCAGGCGCGATTGAAGCCGTTATATGCATCCTCAGCATCAGGAATGATATCATTACGCCTACTATAAATTACTATGACCCCGATCCCGAACTTGATCTGGACTATGTCCCTAACCATAGCAGGCCGAAGCAGGTTAGGGTAGCTCTCTCAAACTCATTTGGCTTTGGAGGACATAATGCCACTCTGGTATTTCGGAAATATCAGGGAATTTAATATTTTTGCAAAAAATTACTGAAATGGCAAAAATCACAGAGAACACCAGGAATGAAGTCAGAGAGGTCGTGTTTTCGTTCTTTGCTGAAGAATGTGAAGCAGACAAATCACAGATTAACGATAACACAAATATAATCAAGGATCTTGACGGGGACTCCCTGATGTTCCTTGAACTGATTGAGGTCTTCAAGAAGAAATACAATCTGGACATCGAGTTGAAGACGATCGGCAAATATGCAGTTAAACACCCTGTTGATACTATCGGACAACTCATTGAGATGCAGTTGCTGATCATTGAACACGAGAATCGTTTGCTTGAACTGGACAAATAACTCCGCTTTTGGATTCAGATAAAATTGCGTTTGTTTTCCCGGCATTCATAAGTGAGTACAAGGATGATCCTGCTGCAAATGTCAGCGAATTCAACGAATTGTTCATGAGTTACCTGAAGAAAGCGGCAGAATTTGCTGACAGGGACCTCCTGGAATTCACTCCCGGGGATGATCCCACAAAACTAGACGAATTAAAGAACCAGTTCATTTCTTATATCTACAGCTGCACATGTGCTGACCTGCTGATAAAAGAAGGTGTAAAACCCGGCCTTCTTGCAGGATACAGCATGGGAATATACGCTGCATTGTATACAGCATCTTCGATCAGTTTCGAAACCGGGCTGCTGTTTATCAGGACTGCATATAATGCGATCAGGAAGTCATTGTCGTTCACAAAGTACGGCATGTGCGGGGTGATTGGTCTCAGTGAAAAGGATATTAAAGAAATCGCCTCAAGGTTTGACCTTGACCTGATGATAGTAAACCGGAACAGCGAGGTATCGTTCGTCATTGCCGGCAGCAGTTTCCACATCCATGTCTTCGCACTTAAAGCAAAAGAAGAAGGCGCTTTGCACATCCGCCAGCTGGTTTCGACAATACCTTACCATACGAACCTGTTATCGGATGCTGCTAAAGTACTGTCTGAAGTTGTCATGACTGCGGATGTTCAGTCTCCCCGTATTCCTGTCATCTCCACCCTGAGGCAGGATATGATCGCCGATGAAGGAAGGGCAAGGGAAGAAGTCGTGAATAATATCCATTTGCCCTTCAACTGGTACGCAACCCAGCTCAGGATGTTTGAATCAGGCATTCAGAAGTTCACCGAATGCGGCCCCTCACAGATGCTTTTGAAAAACTCAAAGTTCATTAAGGACGGGGGGAAGTTTGTGACGTGGAATTCCTTATTAAAGGTAACAGAGTAACAGAGTAACAGAGTAACAGAGTAACAGAGTAACAAAGTAACAGAGTAACAGAGTACCTTGTCACCTTGTTACTTCATTACTTTATTACTTCATTACTTCATTACTTCATTACTTCATTACTTCATTACTTCATTACTTCATTACCTTGTCACTCTCTCAAAGTCTTCCCGCGCGTTTCCAATCCCTCCTTATCCTCAGCAATGTGCGAAACATCGGTTCTGTCAATCCCTGGGCAGTTCTGATTCTGACAGCATCATTCAGCATTTCCTGGGGCGGATTGGTTTCTGAGGCAGGAAGGCAATTGAACCTGCTCAGGCTGGCTTCGCGGATCCATTCGCTGAGCAAAACCCGGGGAGATTTCTTTGAGAAATAGAAAAGGGAAGGCTGCAACAGATTATCTGAGGCTTTAAAGTACCCTTCCCTCAGTGCGATGTTATACAAATGTGTTCCGGGATAGATCCTAAGGCCAGTGCTCATATATACCAGATCTTCGGGATTAATATAATCATCGATGAACGAAAGGGTTTCATTAAAGGTCTCCCTGTTCTCTCCCGGCCCGCCAAAAAGGAAGAACCACATCGAAGGCAGGTTGAATTCACTGATAAGGCTCGCAGTTCGGCGGATATCCTCCATAGTGAACCCTTTCCTCAGATTCCTAACAACAGAAGCGGAAGCCGAATCAGGAGTCACATCAATCTGCGCGAATCCTGCATCCAGCATCAGGCTGAAAAGCTCCTTACTGGTGTTCCTCGGATTGACCCCCATCGTGCGCAGTCTTATTTTAAGCTTTCGTTTTATCAGCTCACGGCAGATAGCCTCGGCATGTCCAATTGGCTCGTTAAATGTTGAATCAACGAATTCAAAAGTGACTGCATCCCCCAGTCTTATCGAGGTATCCTGAATTTCATCAACAATGGAAGCCGGACTGCGTAACCTGTACTGATGTCCTTCGATCAAAGGATAAGAACAGTAGATGCAGTTCATGGCGCAACCCCTCTTGGTCTGAATGCTGTATACTCCCCTCTCGGTGTATGGGACAAAGTCAATCCGAAGGTCAATCAGTGAAGCAGGCCGGTCAGTGCAATCCCATTTGCCGGCCGGCTTCACCAGGGTATTTGAGTTCCGGCAGTACACATTCGGAATCAATGAAGCATCCCCTCCTTTTTCAAGGCATTCAAGCAAAGCCAGCAGAGTTTCTTCACCCTCTCCTGCAATTCCAAAATCAGAGCGGGTATATTGCAGTATTTCACGGGGAAAGATGGTATACCCGCTGCCGCCGAGAATGAATGGGACATCCGTAAGTTTACGGGCCGGTTCAATAAAATTGCGGTAAACACCTTCAATGAAAAACCGGCTTCGTTCAGGCACAACCTCATCCACATTTCGTATACTGAAACCAATGAAATCAGGATCGAAACTGCTGATGGCCGATCCCAGGCTGCGGCCTTCGTCGAACATTCCGTCATAGATACTGACATCATATCGTCCTTCAAGAAAGGCTGCGATCAGGCATATCCCCAGTGGTGGAATGGGATAAGGCGATTTTTCGGTGTTCGTATTGACCAATAACAGCTTTTTCATATCACGTCTTTGCCTCTTTTTACCAGCCAGAGACTTCCCACACGTTCATGGAACTTTTCGTAAGGAAGACTTGTCTTCATCACAGAGTTAAAGAAATTATACTTAAGGTAATCGTGATCTGTCACGTCTTTCTTCACCTGGCTGTAAAATACAGTTCCAGGCATGGGAGTCAATATGGTGTATCCGGCATAAACTACGGGATTGCTTGCTGAATATTCTTCAAGTGCTTTGAAATCGTCTTCAGTATAATCATTCGGGATCACGTAATTTCCCCTGATCATGATGTTGTTGTCGTGGAAGACCTTTATTGCCTTGGCAATATCACTGGCCGGAGATGATTTCCGGTATCTTTTCAGCTCCTCGTCCCGGTAGGACTCAAATCCGCAGATCACGACCTTCAGTCCGCCTTTCGCCATCTTTTCAATAATGCCGGGGTACTCCGCAGCCACATCCGCCCTTATATCCATAACAAACATCTTACGGATGCCTTCTTCGAGGATGCGGTCGAATAACGAATTCATAAAATTCAGGTCGACAACAGTATTCGCATCGGCAAACCTAACCACAGGGTAATCGGGGATAGAATGCAGCTCGGTGATGAGGCTTTCGATCGTTCTCTGGTAGTATTTACCTCTGAACTGAGGCCAGATTGAGCAAAAGGTGCATTTGTAGGGGCAGCCCAGGGAAGTAAACACATAGGTACTGGGATCGGGGTTCCCTCCCACTTTGTAGGTGTTTATCCATTTCTTCAGTGGTTCCCTGTCGATCACCAGGTAATCGGTATTTGCAGGATCAATGGGCATTGCTTTCGCCGGGTTCCGCTTCAACTCCCTGCCTGTATTCAGTAATATACCCGGAACAGCCTCCAGTGGCCGTTTGCTTTCGAGAGCCTGAACTACGTTTCTGAACACAACTGCGCTTTGTCCGGGGCAGACAACATCCACAGAGGGATGAAAACAATCATAAGGAAGAAGTGTGGGATGCAATCCGCCCAGCACAGAAACAATGCGGGGGTTGATCTTTTTTGCCTCCTCAAAGATCTCAAAGGCATAGTAAAGCTCAGAAGTGATTGCTGTACTGCCAATGATATCGGGTTGAAATTCATTTACCAGTTTCCTGACAATTGCAGCCAGCGAAGGATGATCTGCTGAAAGGTCGAATTCCCCCTTGGAATCGAATAACAGCACGTCATGATCCTTCACAGCTGCGGCAACGGTTAGCAAACCCAGTGGCGGACCAATCAGTTTGCGGTGTATATATTGCTTTGCTGCTTCGGGGGCGAACTGCAGAATCCTGTTCTCAGGAGACCTTGGGGTATTGATAAGCAGGATTTTCATTGGCCAAATTTACGCTTTTTTCGTATTTTTGTTCAATCCCCCATAACCGATACCGCAGCCCATGCAAACCGATCAGGAGATACGTTCAAAGATCAAAGATCTTGGATGCTGCGTTATTGTCCCTACTTACAATAATGAGAAAACCCTGGAAAAGCTTTTAAGGGAAATCCAGTCCCTTACCGATAACATCATTGTTGTCAATGACGGGTCAACCGACAGTACTCCGGAGATCCTGGCCCGCATGCCCGAAGTAAGTACCTTTTCATTGGAAAGGAACTCGGGGAAAGGCAGGGCCCTGCAGAAAGGTTTTGAACTGGCTCTTGCAGCCGGTTTCAGGTATGCCATAACCATCGACAGCGACGGGCAGCATAAGGTGAGCGATATACCGAAATTTATTGATCTCATAGAAAAGGAACCAGGAAGCCTTATAGTGGGGGCGAGAAACATGGATGATCCTACGGTCCCGGGCTCGAGCCGCTTCGGCCATAATTTTTCGATCTTCTGGTTCAGGGTTGAAACCGGGTTGAAAATTGCCGACGTGCAAACCGGGTTCAGGTTGTATCCCCTTGAAAAGATCGCCCTGATAAAACGGTTCTTTACCGGGAAATACGAGTTTGAAGTGGAAATCCTTGTCCGCCTTGCCTGGAGAGGTGTTAACATACTTTCGGTGCCCATCGACGTGTATTATGCCCCTAAAGAGATCAGGGTTTCGCATTTCCGTAAAGGACCTGACTTCACCAGGACCAGCATACTGAATGTTGTCCTTGTTTTTATGGCTTTGCTCTGGGTCAGACCCTTCATGTTTGCAAAAGGTCTGAAGCGAAAATCGATCAAAGGGTTCATTAAAGAATATATCCTCGACAGTGGGGATTCAAATTCAAAGATCACAACTTCAGTTATGCTGGGACTGTTCATTGGAGTCATGCCGATATGGGGATGGCAGATGGTCGTGGCCTTCGGGATGGCCCATCTGCTCAAACTGAACAAATTCGTAACTCTTGCCGCATCGAACATCAGTATTCCTCCTGTGCTGCCACTCATACTTTACCTTAGCTATGAGACGGGCGGACTATTCCTGGCGCATAAAACGGAAATAGTGAAGTATTCATCAGGATTCGATTTTCAGTGGATCAAGGCAAACTTCGTTCAGTATCTGGTCGGAAGTGTTATTTTTGGCCTCGTTTTGTCGCTGGTGTTTGGAGGCATCACGTTATTATTGCTGAGGGTCTTCAGAAAACCAACTATCAGCTGAAGCCGGTTTCACGATAATCAGGTTCGATAACTGTTACGATGTCAACGTTTTTCATCAATATATACAAACTTTTCAGGCGCCGCAGATGGCTTTTTTACCTGCTGATCACAGCCTCTGTCCTGCTTATCCTCCCAGGTGTCCTGAATATCCGCTTCTTTGAAGACATCTCTGGCAGCTCAGGCCAATCAGCACCTGCCGACCGTTTTAACTTCGTGGTGAGCAATTTCAGGTTCAACGAAAAGCTTGTCCTCACACTTTCTGCCTCCGATAATTCAGGATTGGTGACTGCGGATGAGCTTTGCGTGAAGGCCGACACTCTTGCCGCGGAAATCATGACTGACTGTGGGGCCTTTATCAGTAGTCTTTACCTGAAGCCGAATGACACCCTGTTCCAGGCACTGCTTACCTGCACCCGGAATTATCTGCCTGTATTTCTCGACAGCGGGGATTACCTGGCAATAGACACAATGACATCCGCAGTCAATATTGAAAATTCAATAAAAAGAAACTACCGGCAGCTGATCTCACCCGCTTCCGTAGCGATGAAGAACCAGATACTCGGCGACCCTCTTGGGATCCAGGGTCTTGCACTTAAGAAACTGCAGTCTCTCCAGGGAAGCGAACAATATGTGTCGTATGGCGGGTATATCATGAGTAAAGACATGAGACACCTGCTGATCTTCATCACGCCTTTGAATCCACCAGGAGAGACTGGCCGTAACGGCGAATTCCTGAAAAAGCTGGACCATGTTATCGAACGCAATATAAATCAAGCCTCAGGTTTAAGGGCGGAATACTTCGGAGCTGCTGCAGTAGCCGTAGGAAATGCAGAACGGCTCAAGAAGGATATCATGATCACCCTGATCATTGCTTTCCTTGCAATTTTCCTGCTTCTTGGATTTTATTTCAGGTCGATACTCGTGCCTGTAATGAGCCTGCTGCCTGCTGTGTTCGGGGGCGGACTGGCAATTGCGGTTCTCTGGCTTGTAAAAGGAAGCGTTTCAGCTATCGCTCTCGGGGTTGGCTCGGTGATACTCGGGCTGATCGTAGATTATTCCCTGTACCTGATCAACCAATACCGGAGATGCGGCGATATTATGGAAACGCTGAAAGAGATGTCGCAAAGCATTGTTGTTTGCGCACTTACTTCAGCCGGGGCGTTTTTATGCCTTATATTCCTGCAATCAAGTGTTCTGCATGACCTGGGATGGTTTGCAGCCCTGAGTGTAAGCGGGGCTGCCCTGTTTGCCCTGGTGTTCCTTCCACAGATGTTTTCAGAACGGTTCAGTGAAAAAAAAACCTCGGGTTTTTCTTCATTTATCGACCGGGTCGGGAATATTCAGTACCACAAAAGCGTTCCACTCATCATAATCATCGGCCTCCTCATCATCTCAAGCCTTTTCTTTTACAAGAACGCTGGATTCGAAACCGATATGAACAGCCTGAACTATATGGAACCCGGGCTGAAAACAGCGGGAGATCACCTCGACAGCCTCTCAAGCGGCAAGCTGAAAAACGTTTACATTGTTGCCACAGCTGATAATCTGGAGAAAGCTCTCAGGCTGAACGAAAGGATACAGTCGAAACTGGACCCATTGATTAAGGGTGGCATCGTTACAAGCGTTTCAGGAATACGCATGCTGTTTCTTTCCGATTCACTTTCCCGTCTCCGCATGAAGCAATGGAGATCGTATATGACATCAGCCAGAACGAAAGCAATGATTGCCGGTGTGCGAAAGGCTGCTGCCCTCAATGGCTTTTCTGAAGGAGCGTTCAGCCGCTTTGACACCCTGGCCGGAAAGCATTATGAAGCTATGGATACCGCTCAGAGAGAAGGTTTCAGAAGAGCACTCTTCGGGGAATGGCTGAACGAAAAGGAAGGAATAAGCATGGTCACGAGCATTGCAAGGGTCGACCCAATTCTGGCCCGGGCTGTATACGAGGATTTGGCAGGAATGAAAAACGTAGTGGTGTTCGACCGGCAGAAACTCACAGGCATGTTTGTCGAAAGGGTGAGGCATGACTTCGACAGGCTTGTTTTGCTTTCGATGGTTTTCGTCAGCCTGCTTTTATGGTTTTCTTTTGGTCGTATTGAACTCGCTGTATTTACTGCTATCCCGATGTACCTGTCATGGCTCATCACCCTGGGATTCATGGGTGCCACCGGGATCAGCTTCAACATCTTCAATATCATTATTTCCTCGTTTATCTTCGGCCTTGGTGTGGACTATAGTATACTCATGATGAGGGGGATTATGCATGACTACAAATACCGCACAAATAACATCGCCACATACCGTGTTTCCATAATTTTATCCTCTGCAACCACATTGTTCGGCGTTGGCGCCATGTTCCTGGCAAAGCACCCGGCATTAAATTCCATTGCGCTGATTTCGGTTTTCGGGATAACTGTCCTCGTGCTTATCACCTTTACCATACAGCCTGCGGTTGCTGGCTGGTTCATGCCCCGCAGGCTTGCCAGAAGTACTTTTCCGATCACCGCAAGGATCTTCGTCAAAACTATTATAACATGGGGGAATATTGTATTGATTGCCATGATACTTGCTGTTTCGGGAAGCCTCATGCACTTCCTTTTGCCTGTTAAAAGGAGATGGAAGGAAAACCTGTTTCATAGGATGTTTTGCAGCCTTTCAAGGGCGTACATCTTTCTTGTCTTCCCAAACCGGAAGCTGATCAATCCATATGGGGAAGATTTCAGGAAACCGGCTGTGATCATCAGCAACCACCAGTCACTGATCGAAACTCCCGCATTGCTAAGGCTGTATCCGAAAATTATAATACTTACAACCACATGGGTTTATAATTCACCGGTATTTGGTCCGGTTGCCCGCCTGGCAAGCTTTTACAATGTGGACCACGGACTGGATTCTATCATGGACAAGCTCAGGCAGAAAGTAAGTGAAGGCTATTCAATTTTAATCTTCCCTGAGGCTCATCGTTCAAAGGACCACAGCATACAGAGGTTTCACAGGGGTGCATTTTATCTTGCAGAGCAGCTCAAACTCGATATCCTGCCAATAATGATGTTCGGCACAGGAGATTTCCTGGAACCTGGGGAATTCTGGGGCCGGCCCAATATGTTCAGACAAAAGATCTATAGCAGGATCAGCATTGATGACCATTCCCTGGGATCAACTTACCAGGAAAGGACAAAAGCTTTCCGCCAGTTTTATAAACGTGAGTATGAACAATTCGAAACTATTGAAGGCAACACAGAGTATTACCGCCGCCTGCTCACGCTTAACTATATTTATAAAGGCCCTGTCCTTGAATGGTACCTCAGGATCAAATTATTGCTGGAAGCGAATTACAGCTTGTTGAATGAGTACGTGGTTCGAAATGGGGACATTCTTGACCTGGGCTGCGGGTTTGGTTTTATCAGTCATATGCTCGCGCTGACCTCCAGTGGAAGGAAAATCACGGGCGTTGATTTTGATGAAGAGAAGATCAGGGTAGCCGGGGCGGGATTCCTTTGTAACAACCGCACCAGGTTCGTTACAGCTGACATAAGAAATTTCGAATTCACCTCGTTTGACTGTATCATTTTAAGTGATGTGCTTCACTATCTCCCGACTCCCGACCAGCAGGATCTTATCAGGAAATGCATGTTGAAACTCAGGGATGACGGAATGATCATCATAAGGGACGCAGATGAGAACCGGAAGAAAGGACATTCCAGGTCGATGCTGACCGAGACACTTTCGACCGGGATAAAATTCAACAAAACCTTTGATGGCTCAGGTAAGATGCACTTTACCTCTGGGCTGAACATTGAAAAGGTAGCTGCTGCAGGGGGGTTTAAACTTGAAGTCATCGGATTAAAAAGCTACAGTTCCAACACCTGTTATCTTCTCAGGAAAAATGAAAGTGAGGTTGCGGCTTCATGAACAGATATGACATACTGATCATCGGTTCCGGACTAAGTGGTTTGCTTTGCGGATACATTCTCAGCAAGGAAGGGTTCAGCGTTTGCATTCTCGAAAAACATTCGGTTGCAGGTGGTTGTTTGCAGAGTTTCAGTAGAGGAGAAAATTCCTTTGATACAGGGTTTCATTACATAGGGAGTATGCTGCCGGGGCAGACGCTTCACTCCTATTGGAAATATTTCGGGCTTAGTCAGAAGCTCGGCTTGGAGCAGTTGAACAAGGATTGTTATGACCTGGTTTCAATTGAAGGTGAAGATTTTCCTCTTGCCCAGGGGCTTCAAAACTTTGCAGGGCGGCTATCAGACTCCTTTCCTTCATCAGCAGGTTTTCTGGACAACTATGTGAACGCCCTTTCGGAGACCGTATCGGCCTTTCCGCTTTATAATTTTGAATTGAAGGGAAGACAGGCCAAAACTGTATGGATGGAAACCAATGCCTGGGAATTCCTTCGGAATATGGCCGGCACAGATCCCGGGAACCTGAGGCTTCTGAATGTACTTGCCGGGAATAATTTTCTTTATGCCGGGCGAAAGGCATATACTCCCTGGCATCAGTATGCTCTCATCAACCACTCATTTATCAGCAGTGCTTTCAGAATTAAGCAAAGCAGCATGGAAATAGCAGATCACCTGATCTCTTCGGTGAAATCGGCAGGGGGAAAAGTTTTTACAGGGCAGGAAGCGACAAAAGTTCTGGCTTTAAAGGAAAAGTTCCAGGTTGAAACTTCTGCCCGGGAAGTTTTCGTTACCGACCGCATAATTGCGGGCATTCATCCGCAGTCAGCTATCAGGCTTCTCGATCCTTCCATGGTAAAAAAAACATACCGGTCGAGGATCATGGGGATGCATAACACAGTTTCATCCTTCGGACTTTACCTCGGAATGAAACCAGGCAGTTTTCCATACCTGGACCACAATCTGTATTATCACCTGAACAAGGATGTGTGGGCTGATGCTGAAAGCAAAAATAAAAGCTGGCCTTCGATGTACTTTCTTTATACCCCTGCAAGCTCCCGGCATGGTAGTCACTCATCCGCAGTGTGTATCCTTTCATACATGGTTTATGAGGAAGTGGAACAATGGGAAAAAACCAATACAGGCAGGCGGGGGAAGGATTACAGGGAGTTTAAAAATGAGAGAGCTGAAAAATTATTGTCGGTTATTGAACGGAAATTTCCTTTTATCCGTTCTTCAATAAGCAATATGGAGATATCTACACCACTTACCTGGAGGGATTACACAGGGACTCCCGAAGGCTCATTGTATGGGATACGGAAAGAGTCGGCTGACCACCTGAAAACGATGATCCTGCCCCGTACAAAGATCCCCGGTTTTTATTTCACCGGGCAGAACCTGAATATGCACGGTGCCCCCGGTGTTACCATTGGTGCAGTAATGACCTGCGCCGAAATTCTTGGGCTTGAATACCTGTTTAATAAGATCCGCAATGCATAACAGGAAATATCGCCGAAAACACCGGGTCTGGGTCCTTATCTTTATCTGCGTTGCAATCCTGCTGAGTTTATGGTCATGGTTCAGGATTTCAATAAATATTAATCCTCCTGCAATCGCCGACTGTTCGGCAGATACCCTCCAGGTAGAAAGGCTTCCAGGTGATGTCAGCCGATGCGGGAATTCATGGCTTAAAAGGGATTCATCAGGATTATGGCTGATGTACCTTAAAGGATCACCTTATGAACGCGGGTTTACAAACGGGAAACTATCTGAAAAACTGATCTACTGGCAGGAGAAAGCATTTGTTGACCAGATCAGGAAAATGATCCCTTCTGACTTTTACCTGAAATTCCTGAAGTACTTTATATACTGGTTCAACCGTGACCTGGACAAAAATGTCCCACTGGAATTCAAACAAGAGATTTACGGCATAAGCCGGTCGGCGAGTTATGACTTTGCCTTCATAGGCACCAACTACCAGAGAATGCTGAATTACCATTCGGCACATGACATAGGCCATGCCCTGGAACAGTTGAGCCTTGTGGGTTGTACTTCATTCGGGGTCTGGGGCAATTCCAGCGCCGACGGAAGCCTTATCATCGGCAGGAACTTCGATTTTTATATGGGCGATGAATTTGCCCGTAACAAAATCATATGCTTTGAAGAACCTGACAGCGGACATGCTTTCATGATGGTGACCTGGGGTGGTATGGCAGGAGCGGTGTCGGGGATGAACGAAGAAGGCCTTACAGTTACGATAAATGCTGCAAAATCAAAGATCCCCTTCTCGGCACGTACGCCGATCTCGCTCCTGGCCAGGGAGATCCTGCAGTATGCCACTACAATTAACGAGGCTTATACTATTGCAGAGAAGCGGCATATTTTTGTTTCGGAATCTCTGCTGATAGGCTCTGCAAAAGACGGCAGGGCAGCTATCATCGAAAAAACACCTTACCGCATCGCCCTGGTTGAATCTCAGTCTGCTTCGATATTATGTACCAACCATTTTCAATCACCACTGTTTTCAACAGATCCCCTGAATATAGAAAATCTCAGGGATAACGCCTCGAAATACAGATTTGGCAGGCTTAAACAGGATATTCAACAAAAATCACCTCTTGATGTTGAAGATGTGGCTGAAATCCTCAGGGACAAGGCCGGGATAAATAATGCCCGCATAGGCCTTGGGAATGAAAAAGCCATCAATCAATTGATCGCCCATCACTCGATAATTTTCAAACCTTCCGAAAGACTGGTATGGGTTTCTGCAGACCCCTGGCAAATAGGATCTTACAAATGCTTCAACCTGAGAAAAATTTTTCATAATTTTGCAGCCTCAAATCAGGGGGTGGATATTGAAGATAAAACGAGAAGGATCCCGCCCGATGTTTTCCTGTATTCAGCCGGATACAAAGCATTTCTTGAATTCGGAAGCATGAAGAGGATCCTCCGAGAACATATAGTAAAGCGCATGGCGCTTCAAAACGAGAGTTCTTTTATTTCTGCATTCATTCATACTAACCCGGAATTTTATGAATCCTGGCTTCTCGCTGCAGATTATTTTCATGCCACGAAAAACATTGCTTTAGCCAGGTCTTATTATTACCATGCCCTGGGCTGCGAAGTACCCAGGTGGCAGGAGAAAAAAAGAATTATCAGCCGTATTGCTGAATGCAACACGGTCTTATTAAAGAAATAAAACGGTGTGAACCGGCCTGGGCAGAACATCCTCAGGGCATTTAAGGACTAAACCAAAAAAGATGAAATTTAAACTGATATATCCCCGTTGGGAAAAACTTGAAGGACAAACCATTTTCAATCTTCCTCCTCACGGACCTGTGGTAATGGCTGCGGCCGTTCCCGAAGACATAACCATCGACTTCACCGATGAGAACGTAGAAGATATCGTCGTTGACGATTCTCCCGATCTCGTTGGTATTTCGATGATGCTTACGACGCAGGTCAAACGGGGCTGGAAGATCGCCGACCAATACCGTGCCCTGGGAAAAAAAGTGATCTTCGGAGGCATTTCTACTATGCTTCATGCCGAAGAGACCATGCTTCATGCCGATTCTGTGTTCCTCGGCGAAGTGGAAGGCCGTCTGGATGAAGTGTTCGCCGATTTCAAAAAGAATGCTCTGAAGAAGGTTTATAATTTTCTTACCAAACCACCCGATATGGGCCTTATCGGCCCTGCCAGGCGGGACATCCTTAAGAAAGACCTTTATTACCATAAGGGTTTCAGGATGGTCGACCTGTTTCATGCTTCCCGGGGATGCATTTATGACTGCTATCCCTGTGCGGTTAGGTACCTCGGAGGCCGTGGATTCCGCCCACGCCCTATTGAACGCGTTGTTGAAGAACTTTCGCAGATGGATAACAACAGGCTGTTCATCGTCGACAACTCCCTGGCCCTTGATACAAAATGGGAAAAAGAACTTTTCAAAGCCATGATCCCGCTAAAGAAGAAATGGGTAAGCCATACTATTGAAGATAAAGACGACGTGCTTGACCTGGCTGCCCAGGCCGGGGCATGGTATGTGTACCAGGCTGTGTTCGACACCTCCGACTATATCAGGAATCGTGTGAAACAATACCATGATTATGGTATTGCCGTTGAAGGGACTATCCTGCTGGGACTCGACAACCAGACCGAAGATGATATCAAACGACTTATCGATTTCCTGCTCGAGATTGACCTCGACCTGGCTGAATTCACGGTGCTTGCGCCCTTCCCTCATACCAAGGCTTACAGCGATCTTTTAAAACAGAACCGCATTTTCGACAAAGACTGGAATCATTACAACGCAGGCAAGGTGGTATATTATCCCAAGCATATGAGCCCCGAAAGGCTTTCAGAACTCTTTCAGTATGCCTGGGACACCTTTTATAAGGACGAACCCCAGACGATGAAAATGTTCAACCTGATCAATAAAGTGATGTCAAGGGAGATTGCCGACGGGACCTACACACCACGCCGCCGCGATATCGCCAACCTCAGCTTCGGAAAACAAGTAACTGATATTGCTTAAAACCCGTAATTCGTAACTCGTAACTCGTAATTCGTAACTAATATATGGAGACCAATCCCGCCTTCAACAAATACATGGACCGTTACTTCGATTATCTTGGGCATTGGGAAAGTCCGTCGAAATGCGGTTTGAAACTGCTCAGGCGTAAAGACGGGAAAACCCTGGCTATTGCAACAGAGATCTACCGTCAGAACCCCGGTTCCCCGGTAACGGAGGTCGTTGCCACCCTTGCAACCCAGGTACTGAAGATCAACGGACTCGAACCGGGTAATTTCATTTTTGTTGAACATACCCCCGACCTGGGCAGCAAACTCACCTTTTATGGAGAGACATTCGACAAGGTTGACTTTGAGTGGGATGGTGATAATTTCTCAAACCCTGTATGGACAAGGCTTACAAATGAGGATGTTGACCGCATGATGGAAGAGTAAATTCTCCATATCTTTACGGCATGCACCAACTTTTTTACCGTTATTCTTTCTCTTTCCTTCTTTTTTTTCTCTTCCTGTTACTGAATGCGGATGAGGTTTCTGCACAACCCATACTAAGGTCTTCGGTCAAAGGCATAGTGCTTGATGCCTCCTCACTTGAGCCCCTGCCGGGTGCCAGTGTACAGCTTGTTGGCTCAACCCCTCCCCAGGCTTGTTCAACTGATGCTTCAGGCCGTTTCAGGCTGACAGGCATTCCTATAGGTAATGCCGAACTTAAAGCAAGCTTTATTGGTTATGCCACCGCTGTCACAGATCCCCTGGTCGTAAGCAGCGGCAAGGAGACAGATGTAACCATCTATCTTAAACAGACAGGCATCAACGGAAAAGAAGTTGAGGTGGTCGCAGGCAGGCAAAATGAAGTCATCAACCGTATGGCTTCGGTGAGCATTCGTCCGTTCAGCGTGGATGAGACTTTCAGGTTCCCGGGAACGTATAATGACCCTGCCAGGATGGCCCAGAATTTTGCTGGCGTAACTTCAGGAATTGACAACCGAAATGATATAATAGTCAGGGGTAACTCCCCTTCAGGACTGCAATGGAGGCTCGACGACATGGAGATCCCGAATCCAAACCATTTTGCTGCCGTTGGAACCACCGGCGGACCGGTGACCCTGATCAACGACAACCTGATGACCAACTCTGATTTCCTCACAGGCTGCTTCCCCGCACAATATGGAAACACCACAGCCGGGGTTTTTGACATGAAACTAAAGACCGGCAACAGCGACCATAACGAATACTGGTTCGGGCTTGGCTGGAATGGGGTTGAATTCGGCTCCGAAGGTCCGTTCTCAAAGAAAAGCACAGCTTCGTACATCTTTGCCTACAGGATATCGATGCTGCAACTCCTGGGCTATGCAGGGGTAAAAATGGATGTGATCCCGCAGTACCAGGACTTCAGCATGAAGATAAACCTCCCTTTGAAAAAAGCGGGTATCCTCACAATAACCGGGATCGGCGGACTGAGTTATATACAGCTTTTTGACAGCCGGAAACCACAATCAGGATGGATGTTCCCCGATTACGGAGAAGACATCGCCAACGGTTCAAACCTCGGCGTGCTGGGGCTGACTCATCAGGCCACATTAAAACCGGGATTACGGATAAAAACCATGCTTTATGCCGTAGGTTCACTGGTTTACACTCAGATCGACACCTTCTCAAATGTCGCTACCACTCCTTCACTCTGGGCCGGGGAACGTAGCTCCGAAGTTAAACTCTCGTTTTCATCGAAGATCTTTAAAAAATTCAACCCAAAAACCTCGCTTGAAGCCGGACTGGGCTACGATCATTTTTTTATGCATTTCGCCGACAGCATGATGTTTAAAAGCGCTTTCCAGGTGCATACAGGAACAAAGGAACAAATGGATTTTCTAAGGGCTTATGGCCAGGTGCTTCAAAGCCTTTCAGGTTCTGCCGACCTTACAGCAGGAGTTTATGGATCATGGCTGCCGATGAATAACTCATGGGCCCTGGAACCCAGGATTGGCCTTGACTGGAGGATATCCGAAAAACACGCACTTGGTTTCGGAGCCGGGCTCTACAGCCAGATGCCTCAGCATGTCGTATATTTCCAGATCAACAGGCTGCCTGGCAACATAATCCTTCAGCCGAACCGCAACCTCGATTTTATGAGGTCGTTCCAATCGGCGCTTTCCTACGATTTTAAACCAGTGGGCAAACTGCATTTTAAAACAGAGGTGTATTACCAGTACCTTTACAATCTTCCCGTAAAGCAGAATATCCCCCAATACTCACTCATCAACGAAGGCCATGACTTCTTCCTAAACAGGCAGTATTCCGACAGCCTGGTGAACAATGGGACCGGACAGAATTACGGCATAGAGTTCACCTTTGAAAAGTATTATGGTAAACAGTATTATTTCCTGCTCACTGCATCTGCCTTCCGCTCTGAATATACGGCCTGGGATGGTGTGCAAAGAAGTTCGGCTTTCGGCGTGAATTATGTTTTGAATGCTGTGGGCGGATATGATTTCGTGATTGGCAAACGACGCTGGGGTGTTTTATCGGTCGGCCTCAGAGCAACCTATGCCGGGGGCAATCCGTATGTGCCGTTTGATGTTAATGCCACGATGGCCTCAGGTGAAACCATGATGGACTGGCCCGCTTCCTTTACGGTGAATTATCCCGACTATAAGAGAGCTTCCCTGAGGTTCGGGCTTAAAAGGAATCTTCCGGGTTATAATGTTGAATTTATTCTTGACCTGCAGTACCGTACAAATTATACAAACGTTTACCTTCAAAGGATCGATCCGAAAACAGGTGAGATCCGGGACTTTTTCAATATGGGATTTTTCCCAATGGTCACCTGGAGAATTCAGTTTTAAATGTGAGGCTATGAACAAGCAGCAAAAACTTCCACCCTATTTCCTGGTAAAGATCCTCGGACAATTCAGGGATCTCCTCTTGAAACTTAACAGGAAACTGTTTCCGGGTTCAGTCGTACTTTATGAACAGTTCCAGGCGTTCTGGCTGATGCAGCCGCTGTATATTGCTGCTAAACTCGATATCGCAGGCTTTCTTAAAAACGGTCCGCTTACAGTGGAAGAACTTGCCAGGCTCAGCAGTTCAGATCCTGCTGCTTTATACAGGATTATGAGGGCCCTGGCTTCTTCAGGAATCTTCAGGGAAAATGAAGGAAAACGGTTTGGCCAGAATTCCCGCTCACGCGCCTTGCTCGAGGGTGATGGCAGCATGAGGCATATGATCATTCACCACCTGGGACAGATCAACTGGTCGGCAAACGCCAACCTGCTGCATACTGTTAAAACCGGGGAGAATGCGTTTACAAACCTCTACGGCACCGATATCTATCCATACCTTCAGAAAGACACCGATGAACTCAAACGTTTTGAAAAGTCGATGAACGATCTTTCAGCCCTGGCAATGGGCCCGGTACTTTCACGCTACGATTTCGGAAAATTCAACACAATTGCCGATATCGGCGGAGGTGAGGGCATGCTCCTGGCTGGTATTGTCGAACAATCAAAACGGGCTAAAGGAATTCTTTTTGACCTGCCCGAAAATCATAACAAGGCAGAAGACTTTATTAAGGCAGCAGGACTGAGCCAAAGGATAAGCTATGTTCCCGGGAGTTTTCTTGAACCGTTTTCTCTTGAGGCAGACCTGTATATCATGAAGAACGTACTTCATAACTGGGACGATGAACATTGTTGCCTGATCCTGGAAAACCTTCGAAGGAACATGAATAAAGGCTCCATATTGCTTGTTCTTGAACTGGTAGTGCCCGGTCCGGGTGTGGCATCCTATGCAAAAATGGTCGACATACAGATGCTTTCAACCATGCCGGGCGGCAGGGAGAGAACCGGGAAGGAATATGCTTCCCTTCTAAGTAAGTCTGGCCTCGGGCTGAAGCGTATCATACCCACCATAGCTCCATTGTCTATCCTCGAAACTTCGGTGGAATAGTTAACTTTGCATGATGAAGAAACTCCTTTTTTCGGCAAAAAAAGAAGTACTGCTTATTGTCAGGGACCTACCCGGACTTCTCATCCTTTTCCTGATGCCTGTTTTGCTGATGACTGTGGTCATCATGGCCCAGGAATATACCCTGAAGAACCAGTCAGGCAAAACGAAGATACTCTTCATTAACGACAGTCAGTCAGATTTCTCCCAAACTTTAAGAAAAAATCTTGTCAGCAGCGGCTTTTTTGAGACCGACACCCTCTTTAACAGTTTAGCTATTAATAAGGCATCAGCCACTGCATTGATCAGCTCGGGGAAATACCAGCTTGGCCTATTCCTGGGGCCGGGTGATTCGGCTTTTGAGATCATCACTGATCCTGCTCTTTCAGGTCCGTACAGGGCAAACATTGTCACTCCCCTGAAGTACCTTGTAAAGGCCACCCAGACCAGGAATATCATCGAAAACATGCTTGCAGGATCCGCAGGCGAGATGAAGCCCATGATCGATAAAACCATTGAAGAAGCCAGCCTGAAGCTTCCTCCGGTCCAGGAAACCCTTGCCGGATCAGAAACTGCGGAGATCAGGCCCACCGCAATACAGAATATAGTGCCCGGATTTATCCTGTTTGCTATGTTCTTTGTGGTGATACCGTTGGCAGCCAGTATTATCAACGAAAAAAACGAGGGGGCTTTTCAGCGGTTGCGCACTCTTCCCGTAGGGCTCGGTGTGATCCTGGGATCAAAGGTCCTGGTATATTTCGTTGTCTGCCTCGTCCAGTTTTTCCTTATGATGCTTGTGGGTCTCTGGGTTTTTCCTCATTTTCTCGACCTGCCTCCCTTGCAGCTTGGCCATAATATTCCTGCCATTCTTTTTGCAACCGCAGCATCAGCATTAGCTGCAATCGGCTTCGGCATCCTTGTGGGATCATCCTCAGGAACGATGGCCCAGGCCTCACTTTTCGGATCGGTCATGGTGGTACTGCTTGGTGTGATCAGCGGAACCTTTCTCCCGGTACACGTGATGCCAAAAGCAATTCAGGCTGTCAGCCTGATCTCACCTATGCGCTGGGGTATCGATAACTACCTCGACGTTTTCATCCGAGGTGGCGGTATTATCAGTATCTTACCCCGAAGCCTGATGCTCTTTGCCTTTTTCGTTTTTGCATTGATCAGCAGCATTTATATTTTTGCATTGAGAAAAGTTTAATTTTCAAACGGAAACACTGAATGAAGGAAAAGGATGGAATTTCGGATTGCCCCGAGCAACAGCTCATCCTGTATGTTGAAAAGGAAGACGGGAAATATGAGGCGATACAGACGGGATCTTATCTTTCGGCCAACTATCTCGATGATTATTTTCTGAAAAGGAATAATCTGGAAAAAGCGCTCCGCGAAAGAATTGAACGGGGAGAGATCAATGCTCTTGAGTATTACATGGTACTCGAAGACCTTACACTCTCCGAACTTGCAGCCCGGGTCGGGCTGATGAAATGGAGGGTAAGGAAACACCTGAAGCCTGGGAATTTTTCAAAGATCAGCCAGGCTATGCTCATGAAATACTCGAAAGTATTTAACGTCCCTGCTGATGAGATCATAAAAATTCAGTCGGCATACAGAAAGCAACCAAATGATCATTGATAATTACCACCATAAAATGGCCGCCCATTGTGAATCGGGCTCCATTACTTCATTGCTTAACCATAAAGGTCTTCAGATCACCGAGCCCATGGTGTTCGGGATTTCAAGCGGGATTTTTTTCGGGTATTTCCATAAAATGAAGTCATTTGCATTTCCAACTTTCATCGTGAGGAACAAGCCCGGACAAATGAGAAAGAACCTTGAGAAAAGGATTGGAGTAAAATTTCATACCAGGGATTTCAGGGACCTCACGAAAGGGCAGGTGGCACTTGACAGCCTGATATCACAGGGCATTCCAACTGCTGCCCAGGTTGATATGTTTTACCTCGATTACGTGCCTTCATGGGAGAGGGTCCATATCAATGTGCATTTCCTGGTCGCGATAGGAAAGGAAGGCGAGACTTACAAAGTCAGTGACAGTTATTTTCCGAAACCTGTTGACCTGCCTGTTGCTTCGATGAACAACGCAAGGTTCGCGACCGGGAGCATGTCGCCCAAAGGGTTCATCTTTTACCCTGAATTCGTTCCCGCGTCTTTCGATTACGACAAAGCCATCCGCAAAGGAATAAAAAAAGCCTGTTTTTACATGCTTAAGCTTCCGATTCCCTTCCTGGGTATCAAAGGCATGCGGATGTTCTCGAAAAAGATAACCGAATGGCCTTCGCTGGCAAGGGATACCGAGCATCTCTCGCATGAGGTCATGAAAATAAACATCCTGCTTGAGGACCAGGGTACCGGCGGAGCCGGATTCAGGTTTATGTATGCAACTTTCCTGCAGCAGGCCTCTGAGATAGTAAAGAAGCCCGAATTTAAGGAGCTTGCGAAGGAACTTATGGAGATCGGGGACGGATGGAGGGAATTTTCGCTTTTTGCAGCGAGGATAGGTAAAAACCGCGACCTTGGTCCCGATAAATTTCTGCAGCTTAGCAAGCTGATTGCACAAAGGGCGGATAAGGAAGAAGATTTTTTCAAACGATTATCAAACGCAGTTAAATAACCCCATATAAATGAACCAGGAACCGACCGAAGAACTGAGGACAGAGATCAAGGTTCTCATCATGGAAACACTTGGCATTTCAGGGATCAGCCCTGAGGAAATAGATAATGACAAACCCTTGTTTGGCGGGGAGAATGTTCTGACCCTCGATTCAGTCGATGCACTCGAAATCATTATGGCTATTCAGAGGAAATATAACCTGAGGATAGCCGATCAGAACCTGGCCCGTTCTGTGATCCGGTCTGTCAACACCATTGCCGAGTTTCTTGTTGCTGAACAGGGTAAGCAGGCCTGATGAAACCGAAATGAAGCACTCCTACCTCACTGCCGGAATGACCTTAGGCCGGCTTGTTTCCGTTATTTTGGGAAACAGGCTAAACCTGAGTGTAAAGAACCTGTCGCGGTTACTCTTCCTGTTTCAGAGTTCCCTCTGGTCAAGCATTTTCGCATTTATCGAGGATGTGAGGTTTAGTAAGCAGATCAATATCGCACCGGTTCCCGAAAATCCCGTGTTTATCATTGGCCACTGGCGCACCGGAACTACATTATTGTTCAAGCTTATGAGTATGGATGAGCAATTTACTGCCCCTACCCTGTTCCAGGTGGCCGAACCAGACAGCATGCTCACCTCATATTCCTATTATAAACCAATCATGAAAGCCCTGGTCAAAAAAACCAGGCCCATGGACAATGTAAAGATTGGCATGGATGAGCCGCAGGAGGATGAATATGCAATCTACCGGCTGACCGGCTCCTCTCCATTGGAGGAGCTTGTGTTCCCCTGCTCAAAAAAGTATTTTGTTGAAACCTGGCTTCAGTCAGGGCATTCCGAAAAAGAAGGAAAACTGCTGAAGAACCAGCTTACAATGTTTTACAAAAAAGTACTTTACCGGAAGCCCGGGATATTACTTTCAAAAAATCCTTTTCATTCTTTCAGGATCAAGCTTTTACGTGAGGCATTTCCCGGTGCCAGGTTTATTCAGATACATCGTAATCCCTGCTGCGTCGTGCCTTCAACTATGAACATGTGGAATATCCTGCAGGTTGAAAACAGCCTGAACAATATGGTGCATAAACATACGGCTGCCGAGGTTTCTGCACTTTTAAAAAAGCTGATAGCGCAGATAGACGCTGATAAAGCTGCTTTACCGGCGGGATGCTATGCGGAAATAAAGTTTGAAGACCTGGAGATGGAAACTGTTGGAGTGGTCAGAAGCCTGTATGCATCCCTCGGACTTGAGTTCACCACTGGGTTTGAACAAAAGATCAGGGATTATATGGAATCCAGCAGGGATTTCAGGAAAAACAACTTCAGTCTTCCCGCAAACGATAGTGTATTGATCAATGATGAACTTAAAGACCATATGCAGAAGTATTCTTATTGCTGATTCATTCGTATATTTGCAATAGCAGGTACCCAAAACCGAAAAAATTCAGTATATGAAAAAGTATTTACTGGCAGCATCATTTATTTTATTCGGGACCATCCTGGCTCTCGCCCAGGAACAGCCAATACAGCAGCAACAGTCCGCACAGTCAAAAACTGGTCCGCAATCAATTAAAAACAATATACACAGCGGTTTTTATCTCAAAGTCGGGGGGTCTTTTGCTGTGGGGAAATTTGCCAGCACCACAACTTATTACTATAATTACAAGACCTACAAGGATACGATCACATACTATAAGGCTAAAATAGGGCCCGCCCTTGAGTTGGGATGGCTGATCTATATAGGACCCGCCTTTGCAGGCAATCACATCAGGGCGGGTATTGATGCCACATTTCTTACCATGTCGTTCAATCCCACCGATCCCCTGCTTGCTCCCGACGTTTCAGCTTCAAAGAAACTTGAATATTACTATTATTTTGCCGGGCAGAAGTTCGGGCCACTGTTAACCATCAATCCTGTCGATTACCTCATGATCGACCTTTCCTATAAGCTCAATGCGACCGCAGCTTGGTATCACAGCATGTGGGGGTCGAGCTATACCCTGAATGAAGTGAGCCTCGGACTGAGGTACAGGGTGATGCTTTTTGCCTTCCAGTATAACTGGGGCAAGGTCAAATTTACATACAACCAGGGGGACAATCCCCAGTACTGGGTTGACTATTCCACCTTCAGGATCATCATGGGTCTTAAATTCTAGTATAGATAAAAAAGCGAATAATTGAATAATAGAATACTCGAATTTTGAGTTCAGAATTATTGATCTTGACATGCAAAATTTGTTCTTCCCTGAAATAGAGCGTAAATCCTTAACGGAGATCAAAGAGTTCCAGGAACAAGCCCTGGCGGGATTACTATCCTATGTCAAAGAGCATTCAGCCTTTTACAGAAAGCTTTTCAAAGAACATTCCATCGATATAAGCAGCATACGCAACCTGGAGGATCTCTCGCGGCTGCCTGTCACGGATAAATCCCACCTTCAGCGCTACAACGAAGATTTCATTTGTGTTCCGAAGAGCCGGATCGTTGATTATATAACTACATCGGGAACCATGGGCGACCCTGTAACTGTGGCCATGACCGATCGTGACCTCGACCGCCTCGCATACAATGAAGCGCTTTCATTTACCTGCGCCGACGGCTCTGCCGACGATATCTTCCAGCTTATGACAACCCTCGACCGGAGGTTTATGGCCGGCATGGCGTATTTCCTTGGCATCCGTAAACTGGGAGGCGGCATCGTAAGGGTAGGCAATGGCATTCCCGAGCTGCAATGGGATACCATCAACCGCATCCGCCCAAATACTATAATTGTTGTTCCCTCCTTCATACTCAGGATCATTGAATATGCTGAACAAAAAGGGATAGATTACCGCGCATCAAGTATCACCAAAGCAGTCTGCATCGGTGAACCTCTCAGGAACACCGACTTAAGCCTTAATGCCCTTGGAAGGAAGATCCTCGAAAAATGGCCCCTGCAGCTATACTCGACCTATGCCTCCACCGAAATGGCCACCACTTTTACAGAATGCAGGGAAGGAAAAGGCGGACATCATCACCCTGAACTTATTATCGTAGAGTTTCTTGATGATCAAGACAAACCGGTCGCAGATGACCAGCCCGGTGAAGTGACTATAACCACGCTTGGTGTTGAAGGGATGCCTTTGATCAGGTTTAAAACAGGGGATGTATGTTATCATTACAATCTGCCCTGTGCCTGCGGAAGGACAACCATGAGGCTGGGGCCTGTCATTGGCCGCAGGAAACAGATGATCAAATTCAAGGGTACTACCTTATATCCTCCTGCCCTTTACGATATCCTGGATAACATACCCTATATAAAAAACTACTTTGTCGAGGTCTACACCAATGACATCGGCACTGATGAGATCGTCATCAATGCAGGTGTTGTAGCTGAAAACCTGGAATTTGAAAAGGATATCAAAGACCATTTCAGGGCCAGGCTCAGGGTAGCTCCACAGATCCGGTTCCTGACACCCGAGGCTGTCACCAGGGTGCAGTTCCCCGAAGGCAATCGCAAAGCGTTGAAGTTCATAGACAAAAGAAACTGTTCCCCTAATTCCTGAGGATTTCAGGATTCGTCCGCATCAAATTTGGAAAAATCGTATTACTGTTTTAGATTTGTAGAACAATATGGAAAGTAACCCAAAAATCAGATAGTATGAAAAAACTAGCAACTTTAGTATTGATCAGCTGCTTTGTGTTTTCAGGAAGCAGCCTGTTTTCACAGAAACTAAAAACCGGCGACCTTTCGGTTCTCAAAGGCCAGAAGACTGTAAACCTTCAGTTTGATTACTCAAAAATGGAGGTTGGGAAGTTTGCCAATGAAGAAGATTACATCAAGAAAGGGATAGACGACAGGAACAAGAAGAAGGAAGGCTCAGGAGATGCATGGGCTGCAAAATGGAGAGCCGATAAAACTGAACGCTACCAGCCTGCTTTTATCGAAGCGTTTAACAAAAAATCCGATGATTGCGGTATCGAGGTAAAGGAAAACGCAACCGACGCCAAGTATACACTCATTATCCGCACAGTATTCCTGGAGCAGGGTGTTGAAGCTATCGTTGGTTCCAAACCTTCAGAAATTGACCTGGTGATTGATGTTGTTGAGACTACTGCTCCGGATAAAGTGATTGCAACCATCGATGCCGAAAAGAACAAAGGTTCCTCAACCAGGATGACAGTGAACGGTGTTCCCGTCAGCAAGGAAACGTATGATACCGGACTTCGCATCGCCGAAGCTTATGAAACCGCAGGGAAAAATGTTGCAAAATTCGTTTGCAAGCAATTAAAGTAACCTGTCAGGTTATCAATACATAAGGCTGATTGGAACCAATCAGCCTTATGTATTTTATCCATTATCCTTTATTTCTTAGGGTACACTTCTTTCCCCGAAATCCAGGTTGAAAGCACCTTGGTTTGCGGGATTTTCTCAAGGCTTACGTCCATGATATCCTGGTCGAGGATGACAAAATCGGCCTGTTTTCCCGGTTCCAGGCTGCCGGTTTCGGTATCCCAGAAATTTGCCATGGCAGCCCAGATAGTAATTGATCTCAGTGCCTCTTCCCTGCTCAATGCGTTTTTCATCAGGAACCCGTTTTCAGGTTTGCCTTGAATGTTTTTTCGTGTAACCGCAGCATAGAAAGTCAGCAAGGGCGAGATATTCTCAATCGGGAAGTCCGTACCGTTTGCCAGCCATCCATTCTGGCTGAGCAGATCTTTGTATGCATATGCCCAGGTTGTTCTTTCCTGTCCGAGCCTGTCGGGAGCCCAGGCCATGTCAGATGTTGCGTGAGTCGCCTGCACCGAAGGAATGATTGAAAAATCCCTGAACTTATGCAGATCCGAAGGATCGACAACCTGGCAATGTTCAATTCTCCACCTCAGGTCATTCGGCTCTTTCAGGTATTCCCCGTATATATCGAGTACAAGTTTGTTTGCCGAGTCCCCAATGGCATGGGTGTTGACCTGGTAGCCATATTCAAGGCAGATCTTGCAGATCTTTCTGAGAGAATCTGCCGTGATGACCTGTATTCCATACTGGCAAGGAAAGTCAGCATAAGGCTGTTTCAGCAGGGCAGTCCGGCTTCCAAGACTGCCGTCGGCATACAATTTGACCGAGCTTACATGAAGCCGCTCGGTTTTATATGGTCCGTTCTTTACGAACTTATCAATATTCTGAATGCTGGGGTCAAGCATGGCATAGACACGGATCATTCCTGCCGAATCGGGCCCCGAGCCCAGTTCATCAAGAAGATTTACAGTTTCATTATCGAGCCCGGCATCACTGACCATGGTGAGTCCGACGGCAAAACAGCTTTCCCTTGCCCTTTCAAGCAAAGAGAGTTGTTCATCCATCTCTGGTTTAGGTATGGTATTCCGCATATGGTCGGCAGCTCGTTCGCTAAGAATTCCGGTCAACCGGCCGTTCTTAACATCAACCTCACCGGGATTGAATGAATTCACAGGTTCAATTCCTGCTTTCTTTAAGGCGGATTTGTTTGCCAGGACCACATGGCCGTCTACCCTTGTAAGTACCACCGGGTTTTCGGGATACAGCACATCGAGTTTGCAGCTATTGGGAAAGATTTTGACAGTCCAGAGGTTCTGATCCCATCCGCGGCCTACTATCCAGTCCCCCGGTTTGTATTTCCCCGACTCCTTTATCCGCAGTAATACCTCATCAAATGAAGAACAGCCATTAAGCATGACATATCTCAGGTTCAGGGCATATCCGTAAAAATGACAGTGGGCGTCGATAAAGCCGGGATAAACTGGTTTTTGGCCTGCATCTATGATTTTGCCGGCTATGAAATGCTCCATAATATCCTTCTGAGAGCCGGTAGCGATAACTTTTCCGGAGCTGACTGCCATTGCACCGGCGACACTCAGGACTGAATCAACGGTATGTATCCTTGCATTAAGCAGGATGAAATCTGCTTTTGTTTTATTCATACTGCATGAATTGATCAGGAAAAAGAAGGGGACGCTGAGTGTTAGTAACTTTATTTTCATGGGCCAAGCGACTGAATATGACAATACTTTTCAAATGTAGAAAACAATTTTTTTTAAAACTTGACTTTTATACAAATGATTTCATATTTTTGTAACATATTAAACACGATATATTAATGCTATATAAATCTATTACACCTAGATTTATTGTTGTTTTTTCAGTAATTATTACTGCAGCCCTGTTACGGTTGCTGCCGCATTGGCCGAACTTTACACCGATTGCGGCTATGGCTTTGTTTGCAGGTACCTATTTTGACAGAAAGCAATTTGCTTTCGCCATTCCGATCACCGCGATGTTCATCAGTGATCTCATTATAGGTCTTCACGCCAACATGCCTGCCGTTTATCTTAGTTTTGCCATTACGGTTGTTCTGGGTATGGCTATCCGGAAGAAAGTTACAGTGGGATCGGTTCTCACAGCCTCAATTGCATCGGCTGTGATCTTTTTCCTGATCACGAACTTTTCTTCATGGCTGGCTATGAGTATCTACCCCAAAAATTTCCTTGGCCTGATCGAATGTTATATCGCAGGCCTTGCGTTTTTCAGGGATACTACTTATGGTTTTTCATTTTTCATGAATGACATTCTCGGTACAACATTCTTCAGCGCCGTATTCTACGGAGCCTTCTATCTGGTTCAGATGAGGTTCCCCGTACTGGACAGGTCAAGGTTTTAACCAAACATCTCCTCTTCACGTTCGAGGAGCAAAATGGAATTCTGAGACACAATAAAGTACTTTTCGTCATTGAAAATTATTTCAATGGCCCCTTTCTGTAGAAAAATTGCCAGATCGCCTTCCTTCGCCTGAAGAGGGATGTATTTGATTTTTTCATCATTCTTTTTCCAGCTTTCATTCACATCGTCTGAAGGCATGAGGATTGGATAACCCGGGCCGATTTTCACGACAAAACCAGTTTGTATTTCTTCCTTTTCCTGGTAACCCGGGGGCAGGAATAGTCCGGCTTTTGTCTTGTTCGATATCTTCTTTGGTTTGATCAGTACCCTGTCACCTACCACTATCAGTTTCTTCAACTTAACATCGGCTTCATTCATATGTTGATAATTAATCGATCAAAGGTAGTCTTTCGTTGGGAAATCGAATTCTGCCCACAGAAAAAATGGTATTTTTGCATTTGAAATCCTTATTGCTTTTCTCTTTAGCCTTTACCTATGCAGGATATCATCAGGATGCTGCCTGATTCAGTCGCCAACCAGATCGCTGCCGGTGAGGTTGTTCAGCGCCCGGCATCGGCCCTTAAGGAATTACTGGAAAACACAATCGATGCCGGTTCAACCGAGATCAAGGTGGTTATAAGAGATGCCGGAAAGACCCTGATCCAGGTTATCGACAACGGGTGCGGGATGTCGGAACATGACGCCCGGATGTGTTTCGAAAGGCATGCCACCTCTAAGATACAGACTGCACATGACCTGCTGACCATCAGGACGCTCGGGTTCAGAGGAGAAGCCCTTGCCTCCATAGCATCTGTTGCCCAGGTAGAGCTCAGGACAAAACGGGTGGAGGATGAACTCGGGACCCAGGTAGTCATCGAAGGCACTGAAATAAAAGTCCATGGTCCTGTAAGTGCGCCAAACGGAACCAGTATCCAGGTCAAAAACCTTTTTTTTAACGTACCCGCCCGTAGAAATTTTCTAAAATCAAATACTTCGGAACTGAAGTTCTGCATGGAGGAATTCTTCAGGATAGCCATGGTCCATCCCGATATTGCTTTCACTCTTTACAACCAGGATAAGATATTGTTCCAGCTTCCGCCCGCCAACTTAAGGCAGCGTATAATCGCACTCTTCGGAACTTCATATAACCAGCGCCTGATTCCGGTGGAGGCGAACACAGTGATGGTGAACATCAGCGGGTTTATAGGCAAACCCGAATTCGCCAAAAAAACCAGGGGAGAACAGTACTTTTTTGCAAACGGAAGGTTTATCCGCAATCCTTACCTTCATCATGCAGTGGAGGCTGCCTTCCAGGAACTTATCCCGAAGGATGCCTTCCCAACCTACTTCCTTTTTCTGGAAATGGACCCTGCCAATATCGATGTCAATATCCATCCGACAAAAACAGAAGTCAACTTCACCGACAGCAAGAGCATTTACGCCATACTGCAGGCAGCGGTAAGGCAGTCGATCGGCAAATACAACCTCACGACTGTACTGGACTTCGAGGTTGAGCAAAGCATGGAGGTACCTCCCCTCAAACCCGGACAGGTAGTAAACCAGCCCCAGATCAGGATCAATCCCGATTACAACCCCTTTGAGAAGAAAACCGAATTTCAGCCCAGCCTCAGGTTTGAAAACCCGGGAAGACCCTCTTCCTCACCTTTCGGAAATGAGCACCAGAGATTCCAGGCCGAACCTAAAGGGGTCATACCGCCAGCTCCCCTGTCCCACCTGATCGATAACCTGAAAGAGGAAAAAACCGAAGAACTCGGGCTGGAGTTTACAGCCCCGGCCAAGCCCTTGTTCCAGGTTGCAAACTCATATATTGTCAAGGAAACCGATAATGGCCTGCTTTTCATTGACCAGCAATCTGCGCATGAAAGAATTTTGTTCGAGAAGCTAATGGAGTCTAGTTTGGAAGTGAAGAACCTGAGATCCGTTATCATACCTTCAAAACTTTCATTTTCACCAGACGATGCAATCCTTCTTAATGAATTGCTGAACGATTTCCTGATCCTTGGCTTTGAACTTTCAGGCTTCGGCAATAACGATTTCATTCTTCAGTCGGTGCCTGCCGATCTCGGTCATACCGATCTCAAAGGAGCCATTGAACAAGTTCTTGAATCATTCAAAAATGAATTGCCTGCAAAGTCTGTTTTAAAGCAACAGATGATTGCACGAACTATGGCCAGAAGCGCTGCGGTGAAAAGAGGGAGCATCCTGAACCGGGAGGAGATGGAATCTATTCACAATAAGCTGATGACCTGCAACATGCCTGAGCTTTCTCCGTTCTCAAAGCCAATCATGTTTGTTCTTCCCTTGGACGATATCCACAAAAAATTCAAAAACTAAACCAAGCATATGAGCTATTCGCAATATAGTCCGTCAGGATTCAAGCTGCTTCCCCTGGTTGTAAAAAACCTGCTTATCATAAACATCCTTTGTTATGTTGCCACAGTCTCGCTTGAAAGCACTTTCAGGATAGACATGAGTAACCTTTTCGGGCTTCATTACTTCAAGTCGGATCTTTTCAGGACCTACCAGTTTGTGACCTATATGTTTTTTCATGCCGACATCCAGCATATTGTATATAATATGTTTGCCTTGTGGATGTTCGGTTACCTGCTCGAAAACGTATGGGGGCCCAAACGATTTCTCACATACTACATGATAACAGGAATTGGCGCAGCTGTTATTCAGACCGCTGTAAATTACTGGCATATTTCGGGCTATGAAGCAGCAGCCCTGGCCTATTCAGTTGCTCCCACCCCCGACGCTTTCGTGACATTCGTGAAATCCTGTCCGCCCAGGTCACAGGAACTTCTTGATAATATGAACACCATGTTATCACAATGGTCCTCCTCGGTCGGGGATGTACATTACCAGAGACAATCGGTTGTATACGCTTATGAACTGATCAAACAGCAGATGGATATTGCAACCATCGGCGCTTCCGGCGCAGTATACGGAATCCTCCTGGCCTTCGGGATGATGTTCCCGAACATGCTCATTTTCATTTACTTTTTATTCCCTATTAAGGCAAAATGGCTTGTAATTGCCTACGGTGCCATCGAGGTCTTTCTTGGCATTTCGAATAATCCCAGCGACAATGTGGCACATTTTGCTCATCTCGGAGGAATGGTCTTTGGATTTTTCCTTATTTTGTACTGGAAACGAAAAGGAAGCTATTAGAGCATATGTATACAACCCAGCCGAACGCAGCGGATAACCTGAAAAGATTTTTCAGGGAGGGTTCAGCCCTGGCTAACCTGATTATTTTCAATATAGCCGTATGGGTCCTTGTACAAGCGTTCAGGATCATCTTCTTTCTTTATAACCAACCCGATGCCGCTATTGCCACTACCGCGATCATCAGGATATTCGGTGTTCCTGCCTCACTGCCTTCCCTGCTGAACAAACCCTGGACGCTAATCACATATATGTTCCTGCATATCGATGTGTGGCATGTGCTTTTCAATATGCTTTGGCTGTACTGGTTCGGTAAGATTTTCGTTGAATTCATGGGAAATAAAAAGCTTGTTCTTGTTTATTTTCTTGGCGGTATTTCAGGGGCTCTGGTGTATATTCTTGCGTTTAATTTTTTTCCGGTATTCTCAGCTGCACTGCCTCAGTCTTATGCCCTGGGGGCTTCTGCTTCGGTCATGGCAATTGTTACGGCTGCCGCTTTCAAAGTGCCGGATTATACCGTTTATCTTTTGTTTTTCGGAAGGATCCGCATCATTTATATGGCGATCGCCTTGTTTGTTTTTGATTTTTTCATGATTCCTACCGGAAATGCAGGCGGACACATTGCTCATATCGGAGGAGCTATGTTCGGCTTTCTATACATACAATTATTCGCAAACGCAGGCAGCCGATGGTTTGACTGGCAACACTCCGGCCGTTCAAGGTTCAGGGGTACAACAAGCTGGAATGAGACTTATGAAAATCCGCGTCGTCCGGTAAGTGACGAGGATTACAATGTCAGCAAAATTCAAAAACAAAAGAAAATGGATGATATCCTCGACAAGATTTCAAAGGGAGGATATGACAGCCTGACAAAAGAGGAGAAGGAATTCCTCTTCAAATCATCAGGTAAACGCTGATGACATGGCAGGAAAGTCAGTCAGGAATAAAAAAAGAGGCTGGTTCAGGATTCTTGTCCTGATCCTTAACTGCTTTGCTGTCGCAGCTCTGCTTTGCTCCTATGCAGCCGCATATATTAGTCCCGAAGAAGCCTGGGTCCTTGCTTTTTTCGGGATTGCCTATCCCGTGATCCTGATCATTAACCTCCTGTTCGTGCTGCTCTGGCTCCTACTCTGGGACAAATTTATTTATTTATCCCTTCTGACAGTACTTTTAGGCGCAGGAAAGGTTTCGGGGATAATACCCTTTCATTTAAATCCTGAGAAAGCCGGGGTAAAACCCACCCTGAGGATATTGACCTATAACGTCCACAGCCTTTACGGTAACCAGCCGAATAATGTGCTGCCTGAAGCCCGGAGCCAGGTGACAGATTTTTTATCGATGGAAAAAGCGGATATTGTTTGTGTTCAGGAGTTTTATGCAATCGGTGAGGAGTATATGAAAACCCTGCATAAATTCTCTGGCTCAATCAGTCTCGGGTACTATTATTTTAAGAATTACAGGGACTTCTGGCAAAAGACAAAGATTAATGCCATTGCCACATTTTCGAGGTATCCGATAGTGGATGAAGGATTTTTCAGGCTGGAGGATAAGAGTACTTTCGGAATTTTTACTGATATCGCTATAAACGGAGATACCATCAGGGTTTATAACCTGCATCTCGAATCGATTCGGCTTGGAAACGATGATTATTCGTTTTATTCCCAGCTTACCGATCCTGCCTCAGACGATAAAAATTTCACCAAAGGTTCGAGAAAACTGATCTGGAAGCTGAAAAAGGCATTTATTTTAAGAGCCCGCCAGGTAGAGATACTCTCGGCCCACATGAAATACAGCCCTTACCCTGTGCTGATCTGCGGGGATTTCAATGACACCCCTTCTTCCTTTACCTACAGGACATTATCCAGAGGAAAAAGTGACGCATTTGTGCAGGCAGGCAAAGAGTGGATCGGGAGCACATATGCCGGTCGTTTTCCGGCTTTCAGGATCGATTATATGCTGTATGATGACTTCTTTACCGCGGTTTCTTATCAGAAAAAGGAAGTTAATCTTTCAGACCATTACCCGGTCATTGCTCAATTCGTTTTTAAACACTGATTATGGAGTTCAGGCTTACTACCGAATTTGTGCCTACGGGCGATCAGCCGGAAGCGATCAGAGAACTTGTGGAGGGTCTCAGCCGGGGTGACCAGGCCCAGGTGCTGGCCGGGGTGACGGGATCTGGCAAGACCTTTACAATTGCGAACGTGATTCAGAAAATTCAGAGGCCGACCCTTGTTCTGAGCCATAATAAAACTCTGGCAGCGCAGTTGTACGGGGAATTCAAGGAATTCTTCCCCGAAAATTCGGTTGAATTTTTCGTTTCCTATTATGATTATTATCAGCCCGAAGCCTACCTGCCTGTAACCAACACATATATTGAGAAAGACCTTTCAATCAATGCTGAGATCGAGAAACTCCGGCTTAGCGCTTCCTCCTCCCTGTTGTCGGGCAGGCGCGATGTGATCGTCGTTTCCTCGGTTTCCTGTATTTACGGAATTGGAAATCCGGATGATTTTACAGGAAATATTGTCAAACTCAGGCTTGGCGAACTGGTAAGCAGGAACGGACTTCTCATGAAATTCGTGAATAGCCTGTATTCAAGGACTGAAGCTGAATTCACAAGGGGAAAGTTCAGGGTTAAGGGTGATGTGGTGGATATTTTTCCAGCCTATCTTGACTTCGCTTACAGGATCATTTTCTGGGGGGATGAGGTTGAGAAGATTGAATCGTTTGACCCTGTTTCGGGAAGGACATTTGAGCATCTGGAATTCATACAGATTTATCCCGCGAATATCTTTGTCACTTCCCAGGATAAGATGCGTGAAGCACTTACCGAGATACAGGATGACTTGTTCAAACAGGTGGAATACTTCAGGAATGAAGGAAAAGCCCTGGAGGCAAAACGGCTGGAGGACAGGGTCACCTATGATATGGAAATGATGCGTGAGTTGGGGTATTGTTCTGGGATAGAGAATTACTCGAGGTATTTTGACGGAAGGGTGCAAGGTTCAAGGCCTTATTGTTTGCTGGATTTTTTTCCGGATGACTTCCTGATGGTGATCGACGAAAGCCATGTCACCGTTCCCCAGATCAGGGCCATGTACGGAGGGGACCGTTCGAGAAAACAGACCCTGGTTGAATACGGGTTCAGGCTGCCTTCGGCAATGGATAACCGCCCTTTGAAATTTGATGAATTCGATGCCCTTGTCGGGCAAACAATTTTCGTAAGTGCCACACCTGCTGATTTTGAGCTCCAGAAAGCAGAAGGCGTAGTTGTGGAGCAGGTCATCCGCCCCACAGGATTACTCGATCCTATCGTTGAAGTCAGGCCCAGCCTTAACCAGATCGACGATCTCCTCGATGAGATCGACAAACGCGTGAAGATCAGCGAAAGAGTACTTGTGACGACCCTGACCAAAAGGATGGCTGAAGAGCTTAACAAATATTTTCTAAAGCTTAACCTGAAGTCGCGGTATATCCATTCTGATGTTGATACGATGGACCGGGTTGATATCCTTCAGGAACTCAGATCGGGTGTTGTGGATGTACTGATCGGGGTCAACCTTCTCAGGGAAGGGCTTGACCTGCCCGAAGTCTCGCTGGTAGCTATTCTGGATGCCGATAAGGAAGGATTCCTAAGGTCGGAACGAAGCCTGACCCAGACCGCCGGAAGGGCTGCAAGAAACATCAACAGCAGGGTTCTTCTGTATGCTGATAAGGTTACTGATTCGATGAAGAGGATGATCTCTGAAGCAAACCGCAGACGGGAGAAACAGTCTGCTTATAATGAAAAGCATAACATCACCCCCACTCAGATCTCAAAGGATATGAGAAAGGTTTTCGACCTCAGGGGCAGTGAAGTCAGGGGTCAGGACGGGGGCAGGCCATATGTCGAAAAAGAAAATCTTGATCATGCCGCAGACCCGCTTATAGCTTACCTGCCCCAGGATAAGATTCAAAAATTGATTAGGGAAACAGCCAAAGCAATGGAAGAAGCAGTCAAACAGCTTGATTTTCTTGAGGCTGCAAGATTGAGAGATGAACTTACCTCTTTAAGAAAGGCACTTCCAGCGACCTGAAATCAGTAAACAGCCGCCATCAGTCTTCTTAATAACTTTCGTTTTATTGTTAATATCTATTTTACTAGGAAGGAGCAAATTCGAATATATTTGCTTACCAAAATTGTATCTGAATGAAAAGAAAGGTACTCGCAATAGATGATGAAAAGAGTATCCGGTTCATCATAGAAAATACATTAAATAAGGAATTCGAAGTTACGACCCTGAGTAACGGGATGGATGCCTTGTATTACATCCAGTCGGGAAACCTTCCGGATGTTATCATCTGTGATGTTGAAATGCCGGTAATGAATGGGTTTGAATTTATCAAGCGTATTCGTGAAAGTGGCTTTTTTGATGAAATACCCCTGATCATGTTGTCGGGGAAAGAAGAAAGTGCCGATAAAATCAAATGTTTTGAAATGGGGGCAGACGACTATGTGGTAAAACCGTTCAACCCAAAGGAACTCATGGTAAGGATCAAGCGCCGTATTGAAACATCAGTAGCCTTTTCAGGCAGCCGAAGGAGCCAGTAAACCCGATGGAGAAAGCAGCAACTACCCTTAAAATCCTGTATGTAGGCAAAAACCAGGCGCTTATAGATAAGTTCAGGGATGCCTGTCTTTTCGAAATCACAGTTATCCGAAATCCTCTTGCTGCAATCTATTGGCTCACTGACAATCAGTTTAAAGTCTTCGATCTCGACAAGGATACAAGGTTTGACATCAAATACGAGGAGAAGCAGGAAATGGATGCAATAATATGCGAAATGCTTCTCCCGGGGATCAACGCATTTACGTTTTACAGGCGGCTTAAGCTTAATAAATTATACCAGAAAACCCCCTTTATTGTAATTTCTCTCAACAAGGATTACAATGCAAAAAAGTATGCCTACACTTTGGGAATTGATGATTTCTATCATGCCGGGATAAACCCGCTTCACATCTGCAGCAGGATAAAACTGCTTACAAAATTCAAATCGGAGTTTGAAAACAAAACGATTGCAGTTGATGCAACGGTGAGTTTCAATGCCTACCGCACTCCATTCCTGAAAAGGACATTTGATATCCTGGTAGCTGGGATTGCGCTTCTGATACTTTCCCCGTTCATGCTTCTGACCATGCTTGCGATCAGGCTGGAATCAAAAGGTAAAGTGTATTATTTTTCGAAACGGGTGGGTTCCAATTACAAGATTTTTGACTTTTACAAGTTCCGCTCGATGTACCCCGATGCAGATAAAAGACTTAAGGAAGTAGAGCATTTGAACCAGTATCTCAGTGAAAATGTAGAGGAAAAATGTACTGAATGTGCAAAGCTCGCCGAAGACCATTATTGTTCTCCCCTGGTTTATTATGACGGAGAACAGATTTGTGAACGAATTGCAAACAAACGCAGAAGTGCCAGAAAGGCGTTTCTGAAAATTAAAGATGACCCCAGGATTACAACAGTGGGCAAGTTCATCAGGATGACCAGCATTGATGAATTACCTCAGCTTATCAATGTACTTAAAGGGGATATGTCAATTGTTGGGAACAGGCCGTTACCTCTGAATGAAGCTGAGGCCCTGACGAAAAAAAAATGGAGCCGAAGGTTCAGGGCTGCTGCCGGTCTTACCGGGTTATGGCAGGTTGAGAAAAGAGGGAGGTCAGGCCCGATGTCTGAAGAAGAACGGTTTGCACTGGATAATTACTATGCTGAACACAATTCTTTTTGGGGAGATATTGTCATAATTTTCAGAACCTTCGGAACATTGTTTCAAAAAGAAAATGTATAAATGTCTGTATTAAAAACAAAAATATCATTGTATGAGAAGATGTTAAAAACATGTATGTTTGCATTGATTGTTATCTTCCCTGCAGTTGTCTTCAGCCAGGCAACCAAGGACACAACATATTTCAACCCATTGATTGACGACGTTATACAAAGGATCCCTCCTCTTGAGGATCTGATCGACTCAGCCATCGTGCACAATCCCCAAATTAAAAAGTGGGAAGCCGAAAGTCAGGCATGGAGATATAGGGTAAAATCTGCAAGCCGTTTATGGATGCGGAATTTATATCTTGATCTGTATCTTGAATCCGCTTTATGGAAATCAAATACCGAGAATTCAATCAACCAGCAGGAGACTACGTTTAATTATACATCCCAAAACAATTTCAATAGCATGGGGTATCTTGAAATCAAAATGCCAATGTTTGATCTCTGGGATCGAAAGAACCAGATGAAGATCGCCACAAAGGAAATCGAAAAAGCTATGGCTTCAAAAGATGAAGTCGTACTTGCTCTCAGGCAAACGATAATTACCAATTACAACCAGTTGATTGTTAACCAGAAAATTCTGAAGAATGCAAACGAGAGTGTTATTGCCGGTTCTATGAACAAGGAAATGGGCGATAAGGAATTCTTAAACGGCCAAACAACCTTGTATGAACTTGCCTACATTATGGAAATGTACCGTGTGGCAGTGTATAATTATGAAACATCAAGAAATGCATTTTTTAATTCGTACATGATACTTCAGGAATTATGCGGGTTCAGATTCAATGTCATTAACAGAATAGAGTAATGCAGATTATATACTTTGTAAAAATACTTCAAAGGCATGTATTACTTCTGATACTTGTCCCACTGCTGATGGCTGCGGTTGTTTTTTTTATCACCCGCAAAGACCAATGGAATTATATTTCCGAAACAACGATTTACACAGGTGTGACCAGCGGATCTACCATACAACAGCAGGCATATGCTGATGTTATGATAAAAATGACTGTATATGATAACCTCATAAACCTCATTAAATCTCGTCAGACTCTTGAAGAAGTTTCCGTTTCTCTGCTTGCGCAGCATCTTCTGCTTGATCATTATGACGAAAGGTATATTTCAAAAGAACATTACGAGGAATTATTGTTAAAAGTCCCTGCTGATGTTGTGGATATTGTGAGGAAGGCAAAACGATCAAATCCGAAATTCTTCAAGGGCTCTTCGAAAAAGACCTCCCAATACGACAGTTCCTACTCATCCCCCAACAGAATGAATTATTCTGAAAAATCTACTGACGGTTCCCTCCAGCCAAGGGAATCATATCATGTAGTGAAACCCGGTGAAACCATGTTTTCAATTGCGCGTAAATACGGATCGAGTGTAAGAGAGTTAATGAGTTACAACAGATTAATGTCAAGCGACATTTCAACCGGACAAAGAATAAGGCTGGATCTGTCTTCTCAGGTACCTGAACCTGCCGCATATCCGACAGAAAATGAAAAAATTGAGCCTGCCCCTGTAAGGGATGCAAATCAGCTAGAACCTATCGATACGGCAAGTCTGCCTTCTGATTTTTATTCTCACTTTGACACTTCGACAACTTCTGTTACTTCTCATCATAATCTCACCGACACTAATGCATTTGACCGGCTTGTGAGGCAATTGATTGCATATGGGCATCAGAATGATCACAATTTTATTTACGAACTATGGAATTCTCAGAAAGATGCGTTTTACAGTCTTTCTGCTCTTTCGAAGGTTGAGATCTTCAGAATCGCTAGCAGTGATCTTCTAAAACTTACTTACAAATCCACTGATCCAGGTATTTCACAGCAGACTCTGGTTTTTTTAACCAAGGGTTTTATTCGTTCATTTAAATTGCTGAAGCAGAACCAGACCGATGCAGTTATTGCATATTTTAAACGTCAGCTCGAAGATGCCATGCGACGGTTGCAAAGAGCCGAATCTGACCTTTTAGTATTCAACTCAAGAAACAACATCATTAATTTTTATGAACAGACCAAAGAAATAGCTGGCAAGAAGGAAGAACTCGACGTAGATTATCAGAACAAACAGATCACTCTGGCTGCAGCGGACGCTGCTCTCAGGATCATTGAAAAGAAACTTGAATCGCATGCCAAACTGTCTTTAAACACAAGCACTATTTTGCAGGTGCGTGACGAACTTACAAACACAACTATGCAAATTGCCAATATTGAGATTGATCTTGGCAATGATTCCGCCACAATAAAGCAGCTAACTGGCCTTAAAAATAGAGTTGAGAATTTAAAGGCTGAATTAAAAAATAACATCGACCAGTTGTACCTTGTCACCAACTCTGTTGAAGGCTTGCCTCTAAAAGATCTCCTCAATTCATGGCTGGTAAACGTTATTTCATATGAAGAAAGCAAAGCCTCACTCAGAGTGCTCTCTGAACGCAAAAAGTATTATCTTAAAGTATATGAGATTTTTGCGCCTCTGGGAGCCCGGCAGAAACGATTTGAGCGTCTGATTGGAGTTACCGAAAGCGAATTCCTTGAACTGTTACATGATTTGAATCTGGCTAAGTTAAGGCAACAGGACGATGAAATGTCGACCAATCTCAAAGTTGTGGATGCTCCCTTTTATCCCCTTCATGCATTGAGTTCAAAAGCCTTGTTGATGGTTCTCGCCTCCGCACTCCTCGGATTTATATTTGTAGTAATAATTCTTCTCGCCCTGGAGTTCTTCGACACCACAATAAAAACAGGTGAAAGGGCTGAACGCTTTATTAAACTGAAATTGTCGGGGCTCTATCCGAAAATTGTTAAGCAGATATACACTGTTGATATCGGATTTATTTTACCAAGGCTGGTTGAAATCATTGCTCAGAATATACGACTCCTTCTGAATAAAACTTCGAATCTTTCTGAAAAGAAACCAGTTGTCGTCGGGATCATAAGTACACGTGACTTCGAAGGAAAAACCACTATCGGAAGAGAACTTAGCAGAAAATTCAAAGCGTTCGGAGAAAGTACAATTTTCTTCAATTATGCTAACGAAAAGTCCGGGCCGAACGAACATTATAACAGTGTTGAACTTATCCCTCCCTCTGAAGATGAAGTACAGTATATAATTCAGGATGATTTTTTCGAAACAAAGAATTTAAAAGAACTCTTAAACGGGTATGAACATCTTGACTTCGATTCCTTTGATTATATCTTTATCGAAATGCCTTCTCTGATAAATAACGCCTATCCCATTGATATTGTATCAAAATTTGATCTGACTCTGCTTGTTGCCAGGGCTAACCGTTCCTGGGTCGAAGCCGATACCGCGGTATTATCTGGATTCCTTTCCGCTACCAAACATCCTGTGCAAATAGTCCTTAACGGAGTCGATCTGATGTTCTTGGATTCTGTTTTTGGTGACATCCCAATGCAACGGTCGAAGTTTAGAAGAGTACTGAAGAAAATTCTGACTTTCAGGTTTGGCGAAGAAAATGTCATTTCCTGACGATGACCTAAATTTGATTCAACATGTGGGCATTCTTAAAAACTACATTGTTTAATATTTTCAAGGATGCTAATTTCCTTTCCTTCGCCGGGAATCTATCAACCTCTCTAGCCGGACTCTTTTCATACATGATACTTCTTCGAATGCTAACGATCCCTGATTTTGGCATTTGGATACTATTTATAGCCCCGGCTTCTATTATTGACATGCTAAGATTCGGAGTCACAAGGGAGGCCCTAGTAAGGTATCTTTCAGGATGCAGTGAGGAAGATAAGAAATACTACCTGGGATCGGCTTGGGTTGTAGGATTGCTTATACTTGCAGGCATTACTGCAATTTTGTGGACTGTGTTCCTGATCTTCCCGGGGTACATAAGGAACAGCGGTTATTCCTTGTTTTTCATCTGGTACCCTCTCCTCGGACTAGTAACCTTGCCCTGGAACTATGCATGGTCGATTTTCCAGGCCGAAATTGATTTTGGAAAAATCTTCTGGATACGATTTTTCAACCTATGCTCTTTTTTATTGATAATTCTTGCGGCCTGGCTGTTTATTAAAATAGATGTTACCATGGTAGTCCTCATCTATACTGCCACAAACCTTGCAACATCGCTGTTCTGCGTTGTCAAAAAATGGAGCGGACTAGAGTTTATTCGTCGCATCAGTAAAATCAAGGTTATCGAGATTGTGAAATACGGGAGGTATTCAATGGCAACCCGGATCGGGAGCGGACTGTTAAAAGGCGCTGACAGCATCATCATTTCTTTCAGCGCTTTTATGGGGCCTGCCAGCGTTGCGCTTTATGCAATTCCTCTGAAGTATATTGAATTCATTGAGATTCCCCTACTAAGCTTTGCAACTACTGCGTTCCCGAAGTTTTCAAAAATGAGTATGGAGGAAAATATCGATGGTTTTAAAAAGATATTTTACAATTATACCGGTCCACTTGTGTACCTGTTTTTAATAATTGCAGTAGTCAGCCTGGTTCTGAACAAATACTTCATCCTTATTCTGGGCGGACAAAAGTATTTAACAACATCGGGGCTCTCTTATGTGTTGATGATCTTTATTCTCTATGGTTTGCTGATGCCGCTTGACCGGTTTGCAGGGGTAGCTCTTGACAGCCTCAACAGACCGGATAAAAACTTTCAGAAGGTTGCAATAATGGCTCTTGCAAATATTGCAGGCGACATTTTTGCAGTTTTCGGACTTCATTACTTTTTTCCTGAAATGCCCCCTATCACGATTCTTGCTTTTGTAGCTGTCGCCTCGATAGTGTTCTCAGTGATCGGCCTATTCGTAGGATATTATTTCCTTAAACAAGAGATCGACATCTCATTAACCTTAGTTTTTAAAAAGGGTTTCATGTTTTATAAGGACCTTCCTAAGCGTATTAAGAACAAAGAACCATTATTTCAATGAGCTATATGAACCCATTCCATACATTAAAAGGATCTGAAATTCTCAGAAATCCAATAGTAGTTGGAATCGTATTAATGGCTACCATTATTCTAGGTTTTGCCTTGGCAATTGGAGGCTACATTACCATTGGGATCGTAATAGCTGTACCCATTCTCTTTTTTGCTTTCTACAAACTTATTCAAAAGCCTGAGGTCGGAGTGACGTTCGCACTTATCCTTAATTTTTTTGTCATAGGGATGATGAGATATATCCCATTAAAGCTAGGTTATTTAATGGACATCTCCTTAATTTCTATTTATTTTGCCATGTTTTTCCATTATTTTAATAAAAAAATCGATCTTAGTCCTGCAAATACTGATTTGACTTATCTTGCGATTGTCTGGTTCAGTTACATTTTTCTTGAATTATTTAACCCTGAGGCAGTCAATAAAACAGCATGGTTTGCCTCAATGCGAGGCATCGGTTTATATTTCGTTTTAATTATACCTCTGATTCAACTACTTTATAATGACCCCAAATACCTTGATCGTTTTTTTAAAATTTGGGGAATTATTTCGATTTTAGCATCGATCAAAGCTTGGATGCAGCTCAATCTTGGACCTGACCGCTGGGAACAAAAATGGCTTGATGAGGTCGGCGGTTCAACACATATTTTGTACGGAAACCTTAGGGCATTCTCTTTCTTTTCTGATGCTGGTCAATTCGGAGCTGCACAAGGACAGATTCTTATTATATCATTTATCATTTTGATGAATGAAAAACGGTTAAAGGAAAAAATCTTTTGGCTTATTGTACTCGTTACAGGCTATTATGGGATGTCCAGTTCAGGTACCCGGGGTGCAATTTTTGTACCATTGGCTGGTGGAGCATTGTATATTATCATTAAAAAAAATGTCAAAATTATTATAATTGGAGTCATTGCTCTGGTAATGATTTATTCCTTTTTCAGATTCACAACAATAGGAAATTCAAATTATCAAATCTATCGTATGCGTACTGCTTTTACTCCTGAAGATGATGCTTCTTTCCAGGTCAGGATCAAAAACCAAGCAATTTTTGAGGAATACCTAAAAAGTAGACCATTTGGAGGAGGAATAGGTCATGCGGGCGAACGTGCCAAGTTATACACAGGAGAAACTTTCCTGTCAAACGTTGCCACTGATAGTTGGTTTGTACTTATATGGTCAGAAAGTGGGATTGTAGGTCTGTTCCTACATATGTTTATCCTGGGTTGGATTATTGGCAAAAGTATATATATATGTATGTTTCAATTGCAAAATAATGAACTGGTGGTCAAATCCACTGCACTTTTATGTGGTTTTTTCGGAATAATTGTTGCCAGTTATGGAAATTCAATACTCGGCCAGTTTCCAACAGGTTTTTTAATTTATACAAGTATGGCGTTTGTTTTCATGGCTCCTTCATTTGACAAGAGAATTAATTCACCGATGAAATATCCTCTAACCTAATAAAAAAAGTTACATGTCAGGTGTTGCAGTATACTTGGTAATTGGGTTTGTCCTTTTCGTCCCATTAGGATTTCTTGTCGGTTTTTTTCAACATAAGAATGATGAACAGCGCGAAAATAAAAATAGCCAAACACCTTCATCAGAACCTTAATTTAGTACTAATACTCCTTTTTGTTAACTTTAACCTTTTCATTATAAATTGGATTAAATTCGAAAGCTTATGAAAGAAAGATTTCCTCTCGTTTCAATAATAGCAGGGACATATAACCAACCAGAGCTAACCTTAGATTTTATTAAGTCTCTGAAACAAATCACTTACCCTAATTATGAGGTCATTATTTTCGATAATGCTTCGGATAAAAAGAAACCCGGCATTATTAAAGAGAGATATCCCGAGATCACCCTGATAGAAAACAAGGAAAATCTGGGATATGGAGGAGGAAACAATATTGGTATCAGAGCTGCGAAAGGGAAGTACCTTTTATTGATCAATAACGATGTAGAGGTTGAACCTGATTTTCTCGAACCACTGGTCGCAAAACTCGAGAGTGATCCAACGATAGCAGTATGCAACCCCAAAATAAGATTCTTTTTCAAACCCGACACAATACAGTATATCGGATTTACGGCTATCACTACAATTACTGTCAGGAACGAAGGGATCGGTTATGGGGAAAAGGATACCGGACAATATGAAGAAGACCGGTTTACCCACTATGGCTGCGGTACAGCAATGCTTCTGCCGATTGAGGCAATTAAAAAAGTTGGATTAATCTCAGAACTCTTTTTCCTTTATTATGATGAAATGGATTGGTTTCAGAGATTTAATGATGCAGGGTACAAAAATGCCTATGTGCATAACTCATTGATCTACCATAAAGATTCCATGAC
>SESA01000117.1_pt1 | contig 55049 bp, 50 predicted proteins | sample 3171451 | NCBI WGS metagenome assembly SESA01 (sample SAMN06051862, study PRJNA518727) | freshwater metagenome | biome: subpolar coniferous forest; feature: holomictic lake; material: water; isolation source: holomictic Lake 227, 8 m depth | place: Canada: near Kenora, Ontario | collected...
CGGGCTCGGGGAAATCGTACGAGATCGGCGGCGGTCGAAACACCTGAAAAAGACGATTTACAAAGGTGAACGCGTCGAGAAGGAGGATGAGGATGAGGAGCTGTCCGATTATAAAGATATCATCAGGAAGGAGATCCGCAACCGCGGGCGGCAGTAATATGTGAGTTCTTTAAAATAAAAATTTTCATATATTTGTATGGAAGATATTTATAAGAAGCAAATCTGCATTCAATAAAAGCGTACCATGAAAACTTTAAGGCATTTCTGCCTTCTCCTGACCGGTATACTGCTTGTCGCTCTCACTGCCTGTAAAAAAAACGATTCAGATCAGGGAAATACGAACATCAGTCAGGGAAACAGGGTGACTTCCATCGCAAATGTCTGGAACGGAACAATAAACACCATCAGGCAATTTCATTACTCGGGTGATATGCTCGATAGTATTACCTACCAGGGTAATCTTGATCATTCCTATTATGTATGGCGTAATTCGTATGCCGGTGGTTCGTTAAAGAAAGTAAGTTTATATCAGCTGGCTGACCAGAAATTCAAACCTCTGGCTCATTTTATTGTGCTTGAATATGCAAATGGGGTTCCTGTCAAGCTGGAACTTGAGAATTACAACAATCAGGATACGGTTGTTGTAAGAATTATTTTCAGATATACGTATAATTCCCAGGGACTTATTACGGGGTTCAGCAAGTCTTACCTGGAAGGATCGAGTGAAACACCTTTCTCGCAGACCGATATCACTTATGATGTTAATCTGCGGAAACAGCTGCGTACATACTCAATACCAAATCCAACGGGTGGAATAATGAGAGACGATTACACCTGGTCAGGGAATGAGCTGGCCGGCAATGTAAAAACCTATGTAAACAACTCCGATTCGACAAATTATCGAAAGTACGCCTACTTATATGAGAACAACAGAGTCGGTTCGTATACTTTTTACGAGGGGCGATCACATAGCTGGGAGCAGATATATACAACAACCTATACATATAATGGCGACGGGAATATCTCAGAGGAGATCATTACTCCTTCTTCCAGTGCAAACGGTGTGGTCACCGATCTTAAATATACCTACACACAGGGGATACCGCTATACAGGTCATTTATCCTTGTTTCGAATCCCGAATGGCCGCTCGATAGTCCTGTAATTCCATCAGCACCCTGATTTTCTTATATGAATGGATCAAATGATATTCAGTCCTTTCAGTTTTGCCGAACGGGTCGCATCACTTATCAGGTTGTACTTACCACTGATCCGTCTTTGACCATAACTTAACACAGGAAAAGCGATAATTTCCTGCCAACTCAAATTGCATACTTAAACGTTAAAAATGATATTATGAAGTATTTGAAAATCGTATTGTTCAGCTTGTTTATGATACCCGCCGGCTTTGGAATATCCTGCCCGTACAATCTCACACTTTCAACCCAGGCCGAAATCGATCAGTTCCAAAGTAATTATCCGGGGTGTACCATGATTTACGGCAATTTGAATATCAGCGGTACTGATATTACTAATCTCGATGGTTTAAGTGTTCTGGTTTCAATAGAAAATGACCTGGATATCGAATCAAATAGTGTACTGATGAACATTTCAGGACTGTCAAATATTAAGAAAATCGGAGGCCGACTCTAAATGGCCATCTGTATCTCAATGGCAATGATTCTCTTAAAAGCCTTCAGGGGATTGATCATATCGTATCAGCTTCAATTAATTCTCTCACAATTACGAACAACCCTAAGCTTACGAACTGCGCAGTGAACAGCATTTGTAGTTATTTGTTAAATCCTGGTGGAACAATCGATATAGGGAATAACTGTACAGGATGTAACACAACGGATGAAATAAAAACTAACTGCAATGTGAACACAAATGACATCCCCGATTTGACAAAGTTCAGGGTATACCCGCTGCCTGCGAATGACCTGATCAATATTGAGATAAACGATGGGGCGCCTGTTCATTCAATGCAGCTCCGGGATATCAATGGCAAAATGATTATCGATAACAACATCACGACTTCCAAAACCATGCTTGATATTGGTGAGCTGCCCGGTGGTATATATCTTATGAAGATTACATCAGGCAATGACACCCGTGTTTGTAAAATCATCAAACTTTGACTGGCTTACAATTTAATCCGCCACGTTCGAGAAGTGATATGATGGATGCCGTTTTTAATCCTGCGTTATGAGAATTTTCAAATAGGTTTTTTACTCCAGTAATCCGGGTTTAAGTCCCTGACCGTGAAAATTCTGTATCTTTGTATTACTGCTTGCATAAATGAAAAAGATACTCCCGGATATGGGATCTGGCTTAAAAATATCAATCCGTTTTTTTGACGATAAGGAAGTCCGGGCTGTTTGGGATGATGAAAATTCCAAATGGTGGTTTTCTGTTCTCGATATAGTAGCAGTGCTTACCGGCCACGAAGATTATAATAAAGTCCGCAACTATTGGAAATACCTGAAATCCAAATTAAAAAAAGAAGGAAATGAACTGGGTAGTGTCACTACCCAGATGAAATTGAAATCGCCCGATGGAAAAATGAGGCTTTCAAATCTGCTTGATTATAACGGCATTATTGAGCTCGGCAAACAATTTCCCGGGAAAAAAGCAAACCGGTTTATTGAATGGTTTACATTCAGCGACGAAAGCATAGACGGAAAAAGTAAAACAAAAGCATATGCCCTGTTTGACAGTTCGTTTATTGACCACATAGAAGTGTGGACAGCCAAAGGATTGCAGCAAATTCATGCCTACCTGTTTGGCGGACTGTATAAGTTTGCCGGACAAATAAGACAAAAAAATATTTCTAAAGGCGGATTTCAGTTTGCAGTATCGCACTTCCTCGGGAATACCCTGATGAAGATTGAACGAATGCCCGAAAACACCTTCGACGAAATTGTTGATAAATACATCGAAATGAACATTGCCCACCCGTTCATGGAAGGTAACGGAAGAAGTACCAGAATCTGGCTGGATCTGATCCTGAAGAAAAAACTAAAAAAATGCATTGACTGGAGCAGGATAAGTAAAAAAGATTACCTGAATGCAATGATGAAAAGCCCTACCGACAGTACTACTCTGAAAAAACTCATGAAGAGTGCTTTAACAAACCAAATAAACAGCCGGGAAATGTTTATGAAAGGGATTGATTACTCCTATTACTACGAGGAATAATTGAATTAAGAAAGAGGATCATCGGTGGAGAGCAACGTAGCCTTATTTAATCAATGCTTATGTGAGAATCTGACCATGGATTCTATAATAATTCCTGCCAGAACACCTGTGGCATATGCCAGGATATCCATCCAGGAAAATGAAAATCCAAGAAGGAGATGGCCGATAGAGGTGCTTCTGATGGCATCGATCCAGGGGGCGTGATAAAGCTGGCTGATTTCGTCCAGAACGGAGGTGAGAAATGCCAAACCGGCTATTTTCATGGTTGTTGCCCTGGGCAGGATCAGTCCCCATAAAACAAATGCTGCCAGAGCCCATAAGGCATCGCCGGGATATTTTCCAAGAGAGGAGGGAAGAATCCAGGGATATTTACGCGAAACAATTCCTGCCGCGATCACGAGAAGCAGGATCAGGATTTGCAGTGCTCTGTTCCGTTGGATAGTATTTCTTGTTGTCATCTCCAGTGTTGTTAACGCAGATCCTTATCCGTTTAAAACCACAAAATAAGGTAAAATCACCCATTGCTCAGCGGGCTGTATTGATCAGGAGCACGCTTCCGAGGATGATGACGAAGCTGAAGACCTGAAGTAGGCTCATATGCTCGCCGGCAAAAACGACGCCCAGCAGAATGGCGACCAGGGAACTGGGCAGCCATTTCTCGGCCCAGATCACCGCTCCAGTGCCCCCAAGCAACATAAGCATTCCGGTCACTGCAGCTATCCTGATCTGTTGCGGGCTGCCAATCCCTTCTTTTGTGATGATGCACCATCCCAGCAGCAAAGCCCCTGCAATTATAAAACGAAAAGCCCCTATCATCATGGGAGGGATCTGCTGCACGGCCACTTGAATGAAGAAGTAGGTGGAGCCCCACACGATGTAAACTATTGCGAATGCCAGGATAACCATCATTAAGGGTGCCTTTCTCGTTTCCCTGCTCATCCCGGTCTTTTTATCCGTCATTGAATTCATTCCCCGGCTACTGATTGCTCTTCACCAGCAGGTAATACGGGTATACCGAGTGGTTTTCCCAGGCCTGGAAATGGAGGGTGTCCTGGGGGAAGACTTTGTAGTATTCAGCATCGGGGAACAGGGGAACGAGGTCGCCGCAACGCTCGAAATCGAACGTTTGCAGTAAAGTGGGCTCGACGTATCCGGGCATTGCTTTAATTACCCTGGGATACACGTTTTCATGGATGATGGCCAGTACTTGTTTGATGATCTCCGGTCCTGCGGCTAAAAACTGCTTGTAGGTGGCATCGAATTTAGGTCCGGCCGGGTAATTGATACTGGCCAGGAATCCTTTCATGTCATAAAACGGGCTGATTTTGGGGAAATCAATAGCGGTCTGAAATGTAAGACCGATGCAGGGAACCCAGTCCAGCACGTTGTTTACCGACATCGCCCATCCGCTGGTATTGATCTTCTGATAATCGTAAGCATACAGGAGGTTTCCTGTCTTTGGCGCCGCAATTAAATATGATTTTAAACGAAAGTCGGATGGCAGTTTGCCGTCTTTTTGCAGATAACGGATATACGATGTGGCGAGAAATCCTATGCCGCTTCCCTGGCTGTGCCCGAGAAGAATAAAATCGCGGATGCCTTTAGCGTACTGCTCTTTGATCTGGCTCAGGAGTTCATCAGAGATGTGCGCAAGACCTAGCAGCATGCCAAGATGTACTGCAGCGCCTTCCTGTTCGGCTAATTTATACTCAAAGGTTTTCGTGTCTGATAATTTGATCTTACCAACTGCAGGGACCATCGGACTGTAAAATGCAGCCGTAAAACTCAGTCCTCCCGGGTCAACGATAGAACCCCTGATGGCAATCACTGCCTTGTTGTCAGCGGTATTCCACACATCAAAGCGGTTCATCAGCGGTGAAACCTTTGAGCGGAAAACCCGTTTGATCCCTCCCGGCTCGGGAGTTTTAAAACCGCCTATATCGGCTGAGTCATAGGCGCGTTCCATTACTGGGATCAAAGCAGTAAGCTCGGCTTTATCATATCCGGGTAAGAGGACTGCGGATTCCTTGTTCTGCTTACATCCGGCAAATGAAAGACATATGGCCGTTACTGCAATAAAAAAAGATAATGATTTCATATGGTTGGATTTTTGGTTAGGTTTTTTAATCTTAAAGTCCCGGTATCCTGCTTTTTAAATAGCAAAGGGAACAAAATATTCCTTATCGCCGACCAGCACCCAAAACCCGATTTCATTGATCTTATCGTTGAGAAGATCTGGAGATGATAGAAGGGTTTCCCATTTATAAGGTTATCCTGTGAAAGGCCTCGGACCTAAGTTTTATCCCTTTCATGCATTTGCTCATTATTACGATGTCACCGAAATCATAAATTAAATAATAAAGAATCCAAAGGCTCTTCCAATCATACCTGGTCCTGAGCCTTGTGAGCAGGCGGGTTGTACCGCCACTTCCAGGCACAAGGTACCAGCACCAGCTTGCCCTCCCTTTATTATCGCTCCAGAGGATGAATTTTCCCTGCTCAAATTCATGCACCCACATCCCGTTCTTCTGGTCAGGCGTAAAGGGGATGAACTGCCCTTTTTCAATAAACTGGTACTGCGGAAGGATGTTATCAGCGCTTCTGATATTGCTATTGTCTATCCAGTCAATACTGTACCATCCAGCACGTTTCGACCCTATCTGTACTATCCACGGAAAAATGTCTTCGGGTCCTGCCTTGATTGTAATGCCGCGGGTGGCAAGGAAATCGGGCCTGCTGACAAGCTCGTCCCCGGGAAGCTGCATGTCGAATTCAGCCGGGGTCGATCCCCACCGGGTCTGCCAGTGCCTGTAAACAAGGTAGGCGGCTATAGAGACAGTGATAGAAAAAGGGAAAGCCGAGCCAAGGCCGAGAGGTGCAATGGCTATAAGGAATATGATAATACCGAGACATCCCAGGGCCAGCCAGCGTCTGCCCGCCAACATCATAATACCGATCATTATCTGCCCAGTGGCAACTGCAGGTACAAACAACTTTATATGCCCGCTGAACCATCCGTCAATGAAGTATTTGTAAAACCCTGCCGCGGTCTCCGAATACATGAGATAAGCTTCAGGATTCTTCATGGAAGAGATCCAGTTGAAAATACCGGCAGCGAAAAATGTAACTGCAAAAATATACCGTGTCCATACAGGCTTTTTCCAGGCCAGGATCAGCAGGATGATACTGACAACCTGGGAGATGGACCAGGGCACTAAGTAATGCTGAAATGTGCTCATTGTGTGAATAGGTTTTGATGGGGAAATAAAATTACTAAAATCACCGTCAAAGATAATAATATCGGCATTTCTTCGGGATCAGGCAGTTCAATCCGGATCCTGCTATTCCCACATTATTATTCATAACTTAAACCCTCGGCCACGCTTTGTTTACTTGCGTTGCGGGCGGGAACCATGACTGCTACAGCGCTGAATACCGCGATTATCGCGAGCCAGAGAATGATTCCGGTATGCGATATGTTGAAATTGAGCGTGGTTTCGAAGAATATCATGAAGAACTTGTTACCCAGGTACCAGCTCAGCGGGATCGATACAATGACGGCAAGTACCCAGCTCATCAGTCCGATAATAAACCCTTCAGTGATTGTCAAACTGTAAAGCTTGCTGTCGGTAACCCCGATAGCCCGTAAGATCGCCAGTTCACGCAGGCGTTCTACAATGTTGATCCCCATGGTCGTTACTAGTCCTAATCCGCCCACAATAATAAGCAGTATGGTTACCATGATCAGCATGGTTGTAATGATCACCAGGTGGTCAACCACCCTCTCTTTGTAAAGGTCCTTGCGGAAAACGAGGCTGACGGGATACTTTTTGGAATGAAACCATTGCTCCAGCATGGAGGTGTTTTTGATCATATCAGGGTAGTTCTTCAGATCAAAGGCAATGAGTGCACTATTGGTTTTACCAGCCATACCGGGTACCTGGGTGAGAAGCGATTTGCTCAGATATATGGTTACTGGCGCAAACAATTCGCGAATGCTGCCGACCAGCTTGAACGTTTTTATCCTGCCGTTCATTTTGAGCCTTATACTGTCGCCCACTTTGACCATGGGATATTTCGAGAGAAACATATGGTTTACTACAACCTCGCCGGCACTGCCCGAAAGCCAGCGGCCTGTCATCATCTCGGGTACAAAGAGCCTGGTTTGAAGGGGTGCAAGCCGCACGTTCATAAGTTCACTTTCAGGTTTTCCTCTGATAAGCTGTGTTGCCTGTCCGGCTCCCCAGGTTTCGTAAGCCGAAACAAAGGGCAGACTGTCGATAGCCGCACGGAATGAGTCTTCATTTACCCCCTTTGCAAAAATTGACTGGATATCGTAATGCTGGTTTGTGTACTTGCTGTTTACAGTGTTTGTAAGTGATGTGCGGATGTTGAAGGCCGAAATAAATACCGCGCCACCCATGACAAGGGTAATCAGCGTTAACACCAGTCGGCCCTTGCGGCGAAATGTGTTACGAATGGCAAACAGCGTTGAATTCGACAGTCTCAGCATTTCGGTGAGGCGATTGCTGTGGGCCGATGAAAGGGAAACATTGTCTTTTACACCGTAATCGTTCAATGCCTCGCGCACCGAAATCCTGCCGGCGCGGTAAACGGGATAAAATGCAACAATGACAGGAAGCAGGGTTCCTATTGCAGCCATAAAGAACCAGGCTCCGTGGGGTATGCTTAAATCAAACAACTCGAAATTAAGCATGGCTGCAACAAAGTTCGCGTACGCCTTCCCGGTGAAGTACCCCGCGGGAAGAGCAATCAGCGTTGCAGCAATTCCGAAGACAAGAACGATGGCAAGATAAATGGCTGTGATTTTACCCGTTCCGGCGCCCAGGGCTTTCATCACACCGATTTGCCTCGTTTCTTTCGCCATGATTGCCATGATCATATTGATGATAAGAAAACAGCTTAATAACAGGGCCAGGACACCGAACATCTGGAGAAGGAACATCAGCGAATCCATTTGCGACTGGTGCACATGCTGCCCGGGCTTCAGGATTTCGGTACGGTTTACTTTAATGCCGTTTTTCTTTAAAAACACAAGGGTTTTGGTGAGCTGCGATTCTATTGCAGGCATGCTGTATTTGTTGTTTCGTATGGTGAATTTTATTTCGGGATGTATGCCGGTAATGTTCATTTTCTTAACAACATCCGTCCGTATGTAGCCATACAAAACACCTTCCATCCAGGATGGAGCCATGCCGGGATCGTGCGTGATCCCTGATATTCTGAGGTCGGTGCTGCCAAATGAAGGCACTGTGATTGAATACATCTTATTCACCGAAATATCGATGACCCTGTTTCCTGTGCGTTCGATAAGTATTTCGCTGCCCGATTGCGGGATGGAGCCCCGGATCAAACGAAAGGTGTTGATTTTGATGTTCCTGAAATCATCCACGACAAACAGCCAAATGGGGACGTATTCGTTCATGCCGGTTTTTAGCCTTGCCGTGATTTTATTGCGGGTTTCGACATTTTCTATGCCAGGCAAAAGCCTGAGCTTCTGCAACACTTCGCCGGAAATGCTGTCGGCAACAATGGTAAACGATGCCGGGTTGGTTTTCAGATAATTACTGCTGAGGTTTTTACCCAGCATGTTATAAGCCACAGATAACATCGACACTCCGAAAGCGCCAAGCACAATGGCCAGCAATACGATCAGCGAACGGCTTTTGTTATTTAAAAGGTCGCGTAATACTTTTTTTAAACTTGGGTTCATCGGATTAATTATTAAGGATTTTACCATCAACCATTTCTATTTTTCTTGTATAATTGAGCGAAGTTTCCTTTTCATGGGTAACATAAACCACGGTTTTGCCTTCGTCAATAAGTGAGTTGAACAAGCCGTGAATGCTCCTGGTGTTCATGCTGTCGAGGTTTCCTGTAGGTTCGTCAGCTACGATAAAGCCGGGGTTGTTTGCCAGGGCCCGCACAATTGCCACACGCTGTTTTTCGCCTCCTGATATGGATGCGGGAAATTTGTTTGCCAGGGAAGAGATGCCGACCCGGTCCAAAAGTTCCATTGCCCTTTGCTTCTGCTGTCCACGGGCAATTAAACCGGCGAACTCCATGGGCAACATGATGTTTTCGAGAACAGTCAGCGTTGGCATTAACTGAAAGAACTGGAATACGATGCCTAAATTCCTTCCCCTCCATGCCGCAAGCTGGTTTCCTTTAAACTTATGGATGGGAACCTGTTCGATGAATACTTCCCCTTCGGTTGGATAATCGATTCCCGATAGCATATTCAGCAAGGTTGATTTCCCGCTGCCTGATTTTCCTGAAATAATAAGCAGTTCGCCCTTCCCGACCGAGAATGAAACTCCGTTGAGGGCAGTAAAGCGTTTTTCGCTTCCATTAAATACTTTGGTGAGATTTTTCACTTCAATAAATGCGCTCATAATTTTTGTTTTAAGATTTATGAGGCAAACTTACAGAGGCAAAAAGCGGAAGTCGTCCGAAGGTACCCGTTCGGACAAACAAATATTTAAACGACAGAAGAAGAGGGGATTACGAAAGTCCGGCCCGGTACGCGGACGGAGTCAGACCTGTAAATTTCTTGAAAACGCTGTTAAAGGTTGATTTGGAAGGGAAGCCTGCATCGTAGGCAATGGCAAGTATGGTGAAATCTTTACATTTTGGATCGTTCATTAACAACTTCACCTCGTCAACACGGTATTTGTTGACGAAATCATAGAAATTGGAACCTATGTCATTGTTTATTAGCTCCGAAAGCTGATTCCGGCTTATTTTCACCTGTTTTGCAAGCGATGTAAGTGTTAACTCAGGCTCCCGGTAGGGCTTCTGTTCCTCCATATATCTTAAAACAAATGAAGAAAGCTCTCTGCCGGCTGTTTTGGACTTTAGCTGTGCGGATTGGACCTGCTTCAGGTCTTCGGTATTCGAAAAAATGCTTTTCTGAATTAAACCCTTGTAACCCAGTACAAAAATTGCAATTGAAAAGACAAGGCAAACCAGCCGGGACATCCAGGCTGTATCGAAATGATGCAAAGCCCCGGCAAACATGACAAACAGTATGACAAAAACCAGGATAAACGAGTACAGGAAGAAATTCAGCCATGATATATCAAGCTGTTCCATGTCTGAAAATTCCTGTTCGGCTTTAAACCGGTAATTATGTGTAATTTTCACTATCCGGAACAAATACGATGAATATTGCACCAGCAGCACCGCCCAGATCGTACCGTTAAACAACCTTGAATAGGTATCAAGGAATTGAGCCATCACTGAACCGGGTCCCTGGAAAAAGACAGGGATGTTCACCGCCATAAATACGATAAACGGTAAAAAGTGCAAACATAATTTCGCCCTGAACCTGAATAAAGGCTGGTCCATTTTTTTTACATAAAGCCAGATAAGCGGGATGACCAGCATTAAGAAGGGTTCCCTTACCGGGAAGAAGTTGTTAACTGAATTTTGTATGGCGGGAATAACGAAAACAGAGTGGGCAATACTCACACTCAGTGTGATTAGCAATACAGCCAGGTAGTTATTGGCAGGGTTGCGTTTTTTGTTCCGGCTCAGTAATAAAGCCATGTAAACACCCTGCACAATGCCGGCATAAATAACAACCGTAATTACATCATTCATGTGCAGGATTTCATCCCGCTAATTTATCGAATTTTCTTTCTTTCCCAACCGCTGTGCGCAAGGAACATAGTTCAGAAGCCTGATTCAGCGATCGTGCTGGCCCGGCACCGCCTGTACAAGATTCATTGACAACCAGACCTTCCTGCCGGCCTTCTTCGACAGAACTCATCCGCAGACAATTTAATCAAGCGGTTTGCCAGGTTTACTCTACAATGACCTTTTTTGTCGTGCAGAAAAGCTGTTGCCGGCCTTGCTCAAGTGCGTACAACCTAACGGTATACACCCCTTTTGGCAGACCCTGGGGAATATTCCAGGTAAGGTTACCGTTGCCGCTGAGCAGGCTGTTGTTTACCGGGCGATCCACGATCTGTCCTGATAAATTGCTTACAATGACGGTGATATTCGTCGGATTTTTAACCTTGAAATCAAAAACGGCAACATCATGAGCCGGATTAGGTCTTATGGACCAATCAACTTTGGCGGATGTTACTATATCGGCAAACCCGCTTCCTTTGGGCCGGAGCAGCAAGGCACGGTCATAAATGAGCTCTTCGGGCGAGGGCCCTACGTCGGTCAGGGTATCGATGTACGCACGGAAACCCAGGAAGGATTTGTCTCCGTAATTTATCCCCATCATATTGCGAGCCGTATCCTGGGGAACCACAAAAACATTGGTTTCACCCGGCAGAGGGAAGCGCGTAAATTTGTAGGTGAAAAAGTAATCTGCAGTCGTTGTGTCGCTGAAATATTTCCTTGCGGTTTTTGCAAACTGGTAATCCTCTATCCCTCCGAACCCGGCAAACAGGGAATCCCTGTAACAGCTCACGTCGGTATACACTGATTTCCCGGTTTTGGTATGATTCACTCCATAGGCAACCACAATGTCGTCCTTGTTGAAGTTAAATGATTCGGTGCGCATATACAGAGCATCCCTGACTTCACCCAGCACATCCTTTTCCTCCTGTATCGCCTCATACCCTTCGACCAGCCACATGCTCGGATGAAGCAGGGAAACTGAATAATTGCTGTCGTATTCGTTGAACAGCGTTTTTTCAAGGTATTCGAAGTCCTCGTTCAGGAAAAACTCATCAATACCCGAGTTTCTTGAGGTGAGCTTTGGAGTGTGGAAGAACGCTGGCGTTGCGGGTGTAGCCGGGGTGATACGTAAAACTTCCAGGGTCGGATTGTTCACGTAAGCATTCCCTGCGCTGTCGTTTTCAAAGACCGAGGCACGATGCAAAAAGCTCCCCCAGTCATCCAATGGGGTATTACCGAACCTGAACATATCTCCTGGAATGATGTCAAAATAAATATCGCTTTCGGGAATGCTTGTATTTGCAAGAATAAGCTGTTTGGCCTTTGCGGCAAGGTTGCTGTCGGCAGCGCAAATCAGGGCGAAATTACGCTCAAACATCCCTGAAACGGGGACATTCTTATTCATAGAGTAGAGGCTTTTCGTATCGCCAAGACTTGCATAAATTTTCTTCAGAGTGTAATCGGGCAGAGTGTACACCCTGCCTGCCAGGTAGCTCCTGTAGCTGAAATATTTACATTTCGGAGGAGTTTTTCCGATCAGAAGTATGGCCTCATCGCTCTGCAGGTTAAACACTATAGTCATATTATTCAGGGTGTCGAAGGAAGGCGAGGGAGGCGTATTCATCACAAGATAGGGGAACCCTGCATTGTTTCCCTGGCAGTTAATCGAGTAACCTGCATTGCAGATATTGATGGCGCTGGTGAGGTTGATGCTGCCCTGGTTTACAAGATAACCGCTGCCGGCCAGGCTTTTTGCAACGGCAGCAGCGGGCGGATAAATGCTTCCGATGGTATCGGGTGGATGGGTCTGAAGCTGGAGGAAGCCCGAAGCATGATCGAAATACACCGTATCACCCAGGGCTTTTGAGAGGAAAGAAAGAGGTGCAAACTGTAAGAGAGACCCGGCATATTCAAGCTTTTGTGCAGGAGGCAGCATATTTACTATGATGGATTTATAAAATCCCGTATCATTGCCGTTCCTGGCAAAGGCAATAATCTTGCCATACTGGGTGGCAAATCCATAAATATCAAAGACATCAGCAAACGGATAGAATTTTCCACCTGCTGCTGTCATCAAATGTCTTACTTCAGCCGAATAGTTCCCGTTCTGCTGGGTAATAAGCACTGAATCGGCTTGCTGTATCCCATTGATTTTGAACGGGCATTTAACGACTGACGTATTCTGGGCTTTGGAAGAAATTGAGATTACGGCAGCAACCAGGACTGCCATGAGGAGAGTGATGTTTTTCATAGGAGTTCAGCTTAGGTTTCATCAGGATCAATGATACAAATATAATGTATTCATTGATTCTAAGCCGTCAATTTATTTCAGGTAAAATTTGCGAAACATGCGTTGGTTATCATAAAGCAGGCTTAAAATATACGCTCCTTTCGGCTGGGCCCCCAGGTCTAGTTTAAGGTTGTTTTTAAATGGCATGCGTAGAATGGCTTTTCCTTCCATGTTGGTGACCAGAACAACTCCTGTCCTGTCAGCGTATTCATTTGAGGTAATATAAATCAACCCGCTGCTTGGGTTAGGGGAAATTTTTATCTTATTTTCTTCTGGTTGTTCTATCGTGTTGGCTGCGCTGACAGTAATTTTAAATGTGGTAGAAACCGATGCCCCTGCATTGTCCTTTGCAGTTACCCTGATCTCCAGTTTTCCCACTGAATCAGGTTTGCCTGAAAATACTGCGTTTATGGTGTCAAATGCCAGCCATGATGGCAAGGCTTTCCCGTTGATAAGTTTTGCAGTGTGTGTTAATGTGCTGTTACCGTCATCGTCAATAAACGTATTATCAGGTATGGGAAAATTGAATTGATTTCCTACAGTGTCAGACTGGTCCTCAATTTTTGTCTTAACATAGGGAATGAAATTTGTATGTTTAAGACTATCAATGAGCCCGTCGATACGTGCCCAGTAAATACTGACGTCTGAGTAATCCTGTTTTGTGCCTGTACTGTAAAACAGGTATTTATTGTCCCTGCTTACATAGGGTCCCCACATTCCCAACCCAAAGTTAATCACCTGACCAAGGGATTTTGGATTGGTCCAGCTGTCGTCATCTTTATGATAGCTGACACATAACCCTATGGCGTTGGATACTATCATAAAGGTTTCATCCCTGGAAATAAAAAAGTCCAGATCACCGGCTCCTGAATTTAAAGGCAGTCCTAAACTGATTGCAGTGGTATCTGTTCCGTTAACCGACAGTTTGCACCAATCCTCGTTCCCGATCCCCTCTGCTGGTTTTGAAGAAAGAAAATAGTTATGTTTCGCTGTGACCTGAAAGTAATGTGCGGTATTCAGCGATGTGAGTATCCTTTTCGGATTGTCCCAGTTTGAACCTTGCTTAAGTGAGATATACGTTTCAAAGTTGCCATTTTGAAAAAACATCGTATCATCGTTTAAAGACAATGCGGGTGCAAGAAAATTTTCAAACAGGGTATATGGCCCTCTCCATTGATCTCCTGAATATTTATAAGTTTTTATCCGCGGAGAAGTTGTCGGGTAATACTTTTTGACTTCCGAGTAATAAATCTCTGTATTGTCATCGGAAATGGCTATTCTTTCTGCTGTAAAGAATCCGGCGCTTACTGCAAGGTTAAATACCTTGGGTGTGTTCCCCGGGGGTACCTGCCCCAGGTATAAACTATCGTTCGTGGGCGCTTTAACGGTAATTTTAAGTGTTGTTGAAGCTGATGCCCCTGCATTATCGGTTGCCTTAAGGCGGATATTCAATGTTTCAATGCTCTTTGGTGTCCCTGAAAAAATTCTTGTGGCGGGGTCAAACTTCAGCCATGACGGCAATGGATTCCCATTGGTTTGTTTCGCATCATAAGTAAGTGTATTGTTGCCATCGTCATCAACAAAACTGCTGTCGGGAATGGCATAGGTAAACGGATGTCCTGCTGTATCGGTTTGATCAACAGTTCTGATTTTTACATATGGAATAAAATTGGTGTGCTTTAAGCTGTCAATCAGGCCATCAATACGTGCCCAGTAAACGTAGGTGTCGGAATAATTCTGCTTTGTACCCGTGGAATAAAATAAATATTTACTGTCGGAGCTTACATACGGGCCCCACATTCCAAGTCCCCAGTTTATTACCGGGCCCAGGTTCTTTGGGTTAGTCCAGCTGCCATTCGAATTATGATAACTGATGCATAACCCGGCTGGCCAGGAGATGATCATAAACGAATCATCCCTGGAAACAAAAAAATCCAGATCATCTCCCGTAGTATTTAATGGCAAGCCTAAACTTACTGCGGATGTGTCGGTCCCGTTGATAACGATCCTGCACCAGTCTGCCGCTCCTATACCTGAGGCTGGCATTGACGATGCATAATAATTCCCGTTATCTGTGACTTGTAAATAATGAGCAAAAGCCAGGCTGGAGAATGCTCTTTTTGGCTGGCTCCAATTCGTCCCGTTTCTGAAAGAAGAATATGGTTTGTTTTGATTCTCAACATACATTGTATCGTTTGTGGAGGATAATGCAGGTGATACGTAATTTTCAAAGAGGTTGGACGGCCCTGTCCAATGATTGCCCGAAAAGCTGTATTTTTTTATTCTTACGGTCATTCCTGCGTAATAACCATTCAACTCCTGGTAATAAACATCTTTGCCGTCTGCGGATATCGCGATCCTTTCTGCTGCAAAGAAACCAGGTATTACTGCGAGACTGAATATTTTTGGAGTAGTCCCGGGAGGGGTTTGCCCCAGGTATAAGCTATCCGAAGGCATCGGTTGTGAAAATAAATTGATTCCGAACAAAATAAAGAGGATTGATGTCAGTGCTGAAGTTTTCATAACATAAATGTTTGTTTTATTAATTTCGGCACAAATAAATAGCGAAAATTTCCGGTTATCGTCCTTTTGCATGTTAATGGACCGTTTTTAGCATAAAACTACTGAACCTGAACTCCGGCAAGGCGCTTTCGGGATACGAATATCCCGGATCATGTAACCGGAAATGTGTCCTGAAATGTTTGTCGCTGTCTGTTTTTGATCGAAATTGTGTTAATTTTGATTGTCTGTTGACCTGGAACAACATTATCAGCCAAAAACAGAACAAGTATGAAAGGGAAATATCACTTACGGTTCGCTGCAATCATGCTGTTGTGCGCTACCATTCTGCCTGGTTGTAAGAAAAGCTCAACCGACTATACATCCCAACAGGCTGCGGTCGACCTTGGACTTGTCATTTCGCTTTCGGGCAGCTTCGGTCCGTACGGGGCCAATCAGCAAAACGGCGCCGTGATGGCTGTTGATGAGATCAACTCGGCGAACTATTTTCCCGGTTTGAAACTTGTTCTGCATATCAGCGACGACAAGTCGGTACCCGACACCTGCCGCAAGGTTTTCAGGGATCTCATATTCAAACAGAATGTCATTGCCATCATTGGCCCTACTTCCTCCAACGCTGCATTTGTCGCCGATACGGTTGCCCAGAGCAACAGGGTGGTGGTCATGGCGATTTCCAATACGGTTCCGGGGATAACCGAAATGGGAAATTGCATTTTCAGGAACAGTCTGCCTGAAACTTCCGTGATCCCCAACACAATTGCGGTTACCCATGCAAAACTCGGGTATTCAAGGGTTGCCATCGTTTACGGAAACGATGATCCATATACTTTAGGAGCATATGACTCATTTGTGACGGCTCTGAATTCAACAGTAGGAGTAAGCATTGTATCTACCGAAACCGTTCACAAGGGCGACAGCTTGTTTGCGCCACAGCTTGGCAGGATTATGGCATCAAATCCTGATGTCATTGTACTGGCTACCCTGGTCAATGAATCCTCAAAACTGATGATACAGGCGAGGGCGATGGGGATCCCCGGGAGCGTAAGGTTTCTCGGGGGAAACAGCTTCAACACTTCCAAACTATGGCAGCAGGCAGGAAGTGCCTCCGAGGGCGCGATCTGCGGATCAGCCTGGAACAGGTATGAATTTACACCTGGTAATCCGCAGTTTGTGACAGGTTATATCAACCGCTTCGGATCTCCTCCCGATCAGTTTGCGGCACAGGCTTACACGGCCGTTTATATCATTGCCTCAGCCATGCTGCATACCAATCCGATAAACAGGGTAACACTGAGGAATGCACTCTCGCAAATCAGTAACCTGAACACAATTCTCGGAACTTTTTCATTCGACAGTATGCGCAATCCGGAACATAGTCCGGTAGTCCAGCAGGTTGAAAACGGGGAGTTTATCCTCTTTTAAGCCTAAAACATCCCGTTCAGGTTGAACTGTATCACGAAGGTCTTTTTGGTGGGGCCTGTGAGGACATATTCGGGCATGATGAAACAGGATAGATTTTTCGCAAACGCTTTCCCGAACCCAAGGCCCAGGGGCAGGGTATAGTTCCCGTTCTGCCAGTCGAGGTTAAAGATCGGGTTTATCATGATGAAATATCCCTTGCTGAAGACCACATCGATAAAAGGTTGTACGTTCATGTAATTGACCGGAGGCCGCGAAGGGCTACCGGCATAGGAGAAATACTGGTTCACCACCAACCCAAGCATGAGATGTTTGGGCTTACTGTAAAACAGAATGGCAGCCGGACCGAGGGTCCATTTGCCTGAACCGAGTACTGGCATGGTGGCTGTTGGAAATCCTGCATTGAAGCCGATTCCAAATTTGCCCCATGAGGTCTTGAAACAAAGGGCATCCCCCAGGGTCATATCGGCCAGTCCGGTTGCATTGAGCTGCGGCTCCGAGCCATAGGTCTGGCTGGTGATCGGGAATTCAATGCGGACGACGGTAGAGATGTTCTTGTTTTTGGCCTTTGGGCCGGGAATGTAGATCCCGTCAAATGGGATGATGACACGGGTCATCAGGTTGAGTGCATTTCCGCCCCCGTAATACATGTAATAATTAGGCTGAAGCTGAAGCTTGACTACCTGGGCGATAGGATTAAGCGCATTCGTAGCGGCTTCGTTGAGATTTCCCGATGTGCCCTGAGCGAAGGAGGGCATGTTGATAAGCATTGAAAATACTGCAAGAAGTATTGCTTTTTTCATACTGTCATGATAAAGAAAAAATCTCTGTTTGCTGACCGCCTGACCAGGCTTGGATGCCTGTCAGATTTTAATGATCGCAAATTTATACAAATTCTGAAATCCGTATCTGAGCATGGACGATTTCCGCTCCTCATTCAATTACTCCATCGACCCCGGGATGAACCGGATGAAAAAGGCGAAGTTTTCCTTGGCGGGTCTGGTCGGGCTTTTGGATCAGTACGATATTGAAGTGGAATAGGGTGGAAAAACAGAGCACTGCTGGTTTACCAATCGTTTTTACCTGGATTATTCTACCAGCAGTTTTTTTACCGAAACCCCTTCGGGTGTTATGATCCTGATAAAACAGACACCCTTTACGTGGTCAGATAGATCGATAACTTCCTTTAACGAGCCTGGTTTTTCACTGAAAATGATTTTCCCTTCTGAATTACTTATAGTGATCTCTGCGATGGGAATATCGTTTTCGATATAAATCTGTCCGGATGTTGGAATGGGATAAATTTTCAGGTGGTGGTTTTGATAATCTCCTGTACCGTTCGATTTTCCTTTCTGAATGACGGTAAATGCAACCGATTTGCCGTTTTCTGAGCTCAGATAAAATCCTGCAGAACGGGCCTGGGTTTCAGCGTTGGCCTTGATCGTTTCAAACACCAGGGTATTGTTTCCTGTTCCGCTCCGTTTGTTCACCCATAGCCAGTCGGGCAGAATCCCGTGCATGATCCAGTCGGCGGAAGAAATAACGAATACCGTATCGGAACTTCCTGAAATTTCGTTCAGTGTAAGGCTTGCCGGGCTGACATCCAGCATGGAAAAATCTGACAGCGGCCTCGTCCAAACTCCGCATCCCAACAGTCCCGCGAAAAGATCGGTTTTGCCTGCAGCCAGGGAAGTGACAACGGTATCGGGCATCCCCTCATTTACTTTGACCCATTCTGATCCTGAATCAGCATACCTGTAAACACCTTCATGGGTTCCTGCAAAGACCTGTGTACCTGCCGTTATTAATGAAGTAATAAATTGACTGGATAATCCGGCCGATGCTGATGCCCATGTGTTTCCATAATCCGGTGAAATCCAGGCTCCGTTTTCAGTTCCTGCAAAGAGCATATTCCCGCTTCTGGTAATAGAATTCACGTTCAGGTTAGAGATCCCTGTGTTTATTGAAGTCCAGCCGCTTCCCTCATTGATCGAACGGAATATTCCACCACCCTGCGTTCCGCAGTAAAGAGATGAACCTGTTTTAAAGAGACATCGAATATTCTTGTTTGTCAACCCTGTATTTATCACACTCCATGTATCTCCGTCATCCCGGGAAATGAAAACACCACCTCCTTCTGTTCCTGTAAACAGAGTTCCTGCTGAATCTTTCAGGAGGGCTCGTACATCTCTCGAAGTCAGTCCGTTATTGAATGGAAGCCAGTGCTCTCCAAAGGTATGGGAGATAAACACACCCTGATCGGTGCCTGCATAGATGTCAATGCCGTGAATAGAAAGGGATGAAATATTAAGGGAGGAAAGCAATGAATTTTGAGTTGTCCATGAATTTCCGACATCGTTGGAAAGAAAAACACCGCCACCATTGGTGCCGGCAAAAACGTTTGTCCATTGAGTTGCCAGGGTATTCACCCTGTCAAATGGCAGACCGTTGCTCGCCGATACCCAGTTTAACCCATTATTGTCGGTCCTGTAAACACCATAACTAACAGTCCCCGCATAAATGCTCGAATTGTCGGCGCCCATTGAATAACTATTTTCAAGAGGAATCCCGTCATTCACCGAAATCCATGTATTGCCCAGGTCATCCGATCTGTATAAATGCCCTGATCCACTGCTAAATAATGATGAGTCTTTCGAAAACAAACCAGAGCCTGGAATCGTATCATTGATCAGGGTCCAGTTATTACCATTATCGTTGGATCTTAAAATTTTATTATTTGACACGTTCACAAAAATGTAATCTCCCACATTAGCCAGAGTATTTCCCGCCATTGCCGAAACCTTGGTCCAATTAGCTCCGTTATTCCGCGAACGGTAAATACCTGAATAGCCATCAAGCACGAAGATCGCTGAATCGTTACTGATAAATGACCCAAAAGCATAACCGGCGCTTGCCCCGCTCATACACTTGGTCCAGTTGTTTCCGTGATTCACAGATCTGTACATCGCTGATTCTGTCAATGCAAACACAATTGTATCTTTTACCCCGACGATTTTTATCCTGGGATCTGTTATTCCAACGCTTACGCGTATCCAGGAATTCCCGTTATCAGCCGATCTCCATATCCATTCATTGGTACCTGCGAAAAGATATTGTCCTTCCACAGCAACCGAATAGACACAAAATGAAGATGAATACGGTAATCCTGAGCCCGCCATTTCCCAGTTTATACCTTTGTTATACGAACGGTAGACGTTCCCAAAGGCATTTTCATTATAAGGCCAATCGAGGCTGAAAACTGTTCCTGCAAAAATGATGCTGTCTTTTGAGGTAAGAGATAATACCTTCAGAACAGGCTTAGGTCCGTTTGTTTGCTCCCACTGGGCCAGGGTAATACCATGTAAGAGAAAAACAAATAGCAGAAAGAGCATTGATTTCATAAAAGGCCGGATTAAAATATACAGATTGTAAAATTATGAAAAATATGGAGGACTTGCCTTTGGCTTAAGATTTAACCTTGAACACCGGGAGCTCTTTCTGTATAACCGCCGCAACCTCATTTTTTTAATTCCTGCCTGATCGAAGGCCTGTTGTCATCATTGTATTAAGTTTAAATGTAAATCACCTGCTCACAGCTGATAATGGAGAGACCTGACCTGAGATCATAAGTCATAGCTGTCGATTTGTAAACCGAAAAACAGTCCTGTATACTCGTTGATCTCAAGTAGTTTGTCGGAGTGCCTGGTTAATATTACATTGTTGATCAGTTCATTTGAAGGATGATCATGCTTGTTTTTAACCCCGAAATTGGCAAACAGGAAAATGTCAAATGAGAGCCTGCTTAACAGGGCTTTGTCGGCATTATATTTTGATCCATGGTGGGGTAGCTGGAACAGCCAGAACTTATTCCAGTAATGCTGGAATTTCTTATAAAACAAGGCGATATCCTGCTCGCTATGCAGGAACCCGTCGGAAGTCAGCATTGTGTTTGGGAACTTCCTGTTGGGATCGAAAGGGAAGTTGTAATAGTGCTGGTGATGGTAAAGGTAATATCCGCAGTCATAAACTAATGGTGCCTCGCAAATCACCCTGTTCGTCCCGTCCAGCTTTTTAAGTATACTTGAATGGCAATAGGCATTGTCGAGCGCATGGTTCCTGGGGAAGATGTCGTATATTGAAACCTGGTTATAATGAAGCATAGACAGGGAGGTCGTGTTCAAGTTGGTGATCTGGCTTACCGAGGCATTGAGCCCTGGATGGGCTTGACAGGCTTTTCTGATGATGTCGGTGATAACCCTGGTGATGGCTCTTTCGCGAAGGATTTGAAGAATGTGGTCTGCGGATGATTTATCGGGAGTATTGACACGAGGGAACCTTTTTGCGAATAAATAATATACCGTATGATAAAATGCCTCTTCGTTATCGCTGACAGGTTTCCGGTAAAACAGGAATTCCATGATATCGGTCCTGCCCAGACTGCAAAATGCGGGTGAATTATCCCTGGCAGTTTTAATACGGGAGGTTTGAAAACATCTCAGTTCTTTTGCATCACTGGCCGTTATGTCTCTGAACCTTCCTGAAAACCTTAGGCTGAAGTCAAATTCCTGGTTAGAATCTTCCTGTGGTAATTCAGATCCTGTAAAGGGTTCAAAGGGGAGGACCTCTCCGCTTTGCATGAACACGAATTCACCTCCTTCACTGAGAAAAGGCCCCAAAACCGTTACAGGATCGAGTATGAATTCCAGGGTAAAGTCTGAATCGGGATCGCCGGGACTATACATGGCTGAATTGCGGTAAATCAGGGCCAGTACCAGGCGGTCGGCATAGTTTACAAACGGAGCAACGATTCGCCTGACTCTGCGACCGTCCAGTAAAGCCCTTATACAATTAATGTGGTCGGAATGAAAATGTGAAATGACTAAAAGATCGAGGGTCTCGCTTACAGGCCATGCTTCGTCCTTGAATTTATCTACCTCTTCGAGACAATTTCTTCTCTGCTCACTTCCGCAGTCAAACACAAATAAAAAACTCCTCGTATAGTAGTCATGCATCCGGTACTGAACCGAACCTGAATAGAAAAAACCCTGGCCTACAGGGTGTATTTTAAACTGCTGCAAAATCTTTTTCATCATTCTACCTCCATTTCAGGGTCATTGATAAAACCATACGTAAAATACGGATTATTGACATTTCAAATATATGAAGGCCAGGAGGTTAAAGTCAATGACAGAATGTGAAAAATTTCGTTTCCGATATTCGTAAAAAATGAATACGTAGGAGATTTAATCGGCATTGAATCAGGCTGTAATAAATTGAAGCGGGATGGCAGAGTGAATGGCAGTGTGATTTTTGCAACAGGGATTTTAGTCATTTATCCTGGGAAATGGCCATTCGTATATCGTACTTTTAGTCAAAAAAAAACCCGGAAAGAGAGTAAGTAGTCTATTCAGAAATATGGGTCCTGAATTGCAAACACTTTGGCGGATTGAGTTACTAAACCTGAGTCGAAGCGATGACCCCAAAGTGCATGTGAAACTACGGGTTTCTCTCCCGGGATTTTATCTTGAATGCTTGCTTACGATAATCTTTATTCAACTACTGGTCATTCCCACCAGGAGAATTTCCTTCGGTGATCCACACATCCAGCACAACCTCAACGGCTGCGAAAACCACGATACCCCATTCCCGATCGTCAATGTCGATCGAGATGGTCTGGCCGGGAGCTATGTTATACGGGCCCAATGTAGTCTGGCCATCCAGGCTGCAGACATAAAAAGTCACGTCGTCACCAGGAGTCTTTGTTGAATGGTGTCTTTTGATCTGAATCTTACGTTGGGTATCAGTATTGACAACACTTTTTAAATTTGTAGATTGCTCAATAAAAGTTGCACGGTCGTCAACGACTGCATTATATGAAGGAATGGGAAACTGGGCATATGCCAAATTAATCCCCATAAAACAAAAAATCGAAAACAATATCAGATTTTTCATATTGAAGCGTTTTTACTATTAATTCAATTACTAAAAATCAAGCAATATCAATTTGTCAAATGTAATCTGTTGAAGGTATACAAGTCAATGACAGGATGTGAAATTTTTCCTGTCCGATTATCGGAAAAAATTACATATAATATTGTGTAAACATCATGTAAACAATAATATACGAAAAATTTCTGGCTGGCAGAGTGAATGACATGCATTTTTTAAACCCACAATTATTATGTATATTTGATGAATATTCTGTCTTTGAAGAAGAATACAAGACTAGCTCAAACTATGCTCCCGTCCTTTAGTAAAAAACTGAATTTTAAAGTGTGTCAAGGAAGCCGGGGCGGCAATTCGTCTTTCATTATTCTTCTGCTGATTTCTTTAAGCAGTCTTTCATTTGCAACATCAATGGGCCAAACCAGATTATCAATTCATTCTCTGGATTCCCTGGTCGAATTGAACAGGGTGAAGAATCACGATTTGGCCCGAAAGTTTGCTGACCAGGCCGTGGAACAGGCAAGACATGGAAAAGATCCCAAAGAACTGGGCACAGCATATTTTATAAAGGGCATTTCCTTTTCATCCATCTGTATGGATTCGGGTTTTTTATTTTTCAATAAGGCCATTCGGATCTTTGATAGTATAAGTTACATCGAAGGGAAAATAAAAGTGCTTTACAGTCTTGGCTCATTGTATGACGATGTATCAGATTATAAAACAGCAATGTTATTGTATGATTCTTCTTACAAGATGGCCCGGCGTGAAGGAATGGCAAGATTTATGACCTGTAACCTCACTTCAATGGGAAACCTGAACATCAATATGATGGATTCAGTCACTGCATATAAGCAATACAAGCAGTCCCTGGAAATTGCAAGAAAGGAAGGTTTGCCGCTCGACGAAGGAATTGCAATAGGTAATCTCGCCGGGTTTGCAGCTTCAAGGGAAGGAAATGTTAAAATGCTACAGCAAGCCATTGATATTCTCAGCAAGATCCCTGGAGCGGAGGAGGAGGAGGCCCAGCTTATGGTGAATGTCGGAATAGCAGAGACCGATCCTGGTCAAGCGATGAAGTATTTTACAAAAGCCCTGGATGTTGCAACCAGGTCTGATCTCCGTATCACGAGGATAGCGGTACTGAACAACATGGCCTACGCCTACCTGGCTTTAGGTGATATCCCAAAGGCGGGGGACTGTCTCATAAACAAGGCCATCCCTGAGGCTAAAGCAATCAATAACAGCGATTGGCTTGCTACGGTCTATGATTCCTATGCCGATGTGCTGAAAGCCGGCAAGGATTTTAAGCAGGCTTTGGTATACAAGGAACTTGGAATAGCCGAACGCCAGAAGGCAGATTATCTTAAGGCAGCTTCCCAGGTGAGGTTCCTGGGGGCGGTCCTGGATTCGAAGAATAAGGAGATTACCATACAGAAAAATACCATTGCGATAGCGGCGCAGAAAAACCTTATCCGCCGTCAATTCCTTTTATTATTACTGGCCGGTACAGTAATACTAGCTTTCATTTTCCTGGTCATTATTATTCTGCAGAAGACGAGGCTGAGAAATAGAACCCAGCAGGTCCTTGTTTCAAAACAAATTCTCGAACTTGAAGAAAAGGAAAAAATGTCGGTATCAAGGGAACTTCATGATACTGTTTCAAACCTGGTGGAAAAACTTGATGGGCATATCCAGACGATTAACATAGGGCAGGAGGGCTTGCAACAGGAGATACGGGAAAAACTCAGGGAGTTGTCGAACAGCATCCGCAGGATATCTCACAGAATACAGGGTGTGAATTTTAAAGAAAGCAGCGTAAGTGATCTTATTAATGAGCTCTGTTTCGATATGTCGAATCTTACCGGCCTCGTTATCAATTGCAGGGTGGATGAGGGCTTTCCCGGGCTTGAATTCGAAAAAGCAAAACTGCTTTACCGCATCACCGAGGAATTATTGAACAATGCCTCAAAATATGCAAAGGGATCAAGTGTCCTGATCAACCTGAAAGCTGAGAGCGGGCAGATTATTCTCACATATTGCGATGACGGACCTGGATTTGCTGATACCGTATTAAGGAAAACAGGCATAGGGCTGAAAAATATCAAGGAAAGAGCCAGGCTTCTTGGCGGTCAGGCTCTGTGCAGTTCAAGTCCGGGGAACGGGGTTGACTGGCAGATCAGTTTTCCTTTTACAAACACGGGAGGGAATAAGCAATGATAAACTTGTTTTACATCGAAGACCATCCTGTAACTGTAACAGGTTTCAGGACCTTATTCAGGCCATCCCGGGGTGAGATACAACTCATGGGCAGTGCAAGTTCGGTAGATGAGGCAATCACCACAGCTGATCCGGCTACCTTCACAATAATATTATTGGATCTCTGGCTTGATGAAAATGATCCTTTTGTCAATATCAGGAGGTGCATTCAACACTTCAGGACCAAATTCCTTGTAATTTATTCCGGAGAGACCAGGATACATTTTATTAAAAAAGCGTTCCAGCTTGGGGTCAGAGGGTACTTGTACAAATCCTTAGACAGGGATGAGATGGTTAAAGCCCTTCGAAGGATCAATAAGGGGGAGATAGTGTATCCTGAGGTCCTGAGAAAATTCATGCTGCTCGAGGAAATGTATCCCGATATGGCTCAGAAGGTACATTTGACTGAAAGGCAAAAATGTGTACTTACTCTCTTATGCCAGGGCTTTACCATTAAGGAAATCGCTGAAGAGAAAATGTTCATTTCCATTTCCCTGGTCGAAAAAACCTTATCCATGCTCCGCAGCATGTACATAGTTCGTACTAACTTTGAACTGATTGCTGTTTATATGCAGCAGGAGTCGGAAAAATAATCTGGATCTTTATTGGTTCTCGGCAAACCGATGTCAGGTTTTTCCTCTCCTGAAAGCCAGCCTGGAATTAACCCTGAAAAGTAGTTAAGACCCTACCCTAAAAGAATATCGAATGGATCGAAAATACAAGGAAATACAGACATCTGAGCTTCGAGGGCTCATGGGGATCAATGGGGTTCTTGTAATTGATGTACGCCCTGTCGATGCATTCAATGGGTGGAGGTTGCAAAATGAGCCCAGGGGCGGACATATTCAGGGTGCAAAAAGTCTTCCGGTGAAATGGATCAGATACCTTGACTGGATCGAGATCGTGAGGCATAAGCGGATCCTGCCCCGCAACCGCATCATCCTTTACGGTTACTCGAAAGAGGAGACGTTATTGGTGGCCGGGAGGTTTGAACGTGCCGGTTACCGGGATGTTTCATTGTATGATCATTTTATGGATGAATGGACTGCGGATGAGGCGCTGCCCATGGAAAGGCTGGAACGCTTCAAACACCTCGTGCATCCGCATTGGGTGTCGGATCTGATCGCCGGTAAAAAGCCGGAATCATATAGGGGCGGGCTCTTCATGATCGTTCATGCCCATTACCGTAACCGTGATGCATACCTTTCGGGACATATACCCGGCGCTATCGATATGGATACTATCGCGCTGGAATCCCCGGGAGACTGGAACCGCCGTAATCCGCAGGAATTGAAAAAGGCTTTTGAAGAGTATGGTATTACTTCCTCTACTACGGTTGTGGTTTACGGGAAGTATATGGATCCCGACAACAGGGATGAGTTCCCCGGCAGCGCCGCCGGGGATATAGGTGCTATTCGTATCGCTTCCATCATGATGTATGCGGGCGTGAAGGATGTACGTGTGCTCAACGGGGGTTTCCAGTCCTGGACCGACGAGGGCCTGGAAGTGTCCTTTGCCGACGAACCAAAAAAGCCTGTGAAAGATTTCGGAACTGTGATCCCGGCACATCCCGAACTCATCATCGACATCGGCGAAGCAAAGAATCTCATCGCTTCTCCTGACGCTGAACTGGTCTGCGTCAGAAGCTGGCCTGAATATATTGGCGAGGTGTCGGGGTACAATTACATCGAAAAAAAAGGCAGGATTCCAGGTGCGGTATTTGCCGACTGCGGAAGCGATGCCTATCATATGGAGAATTACAGGAACCTCGATCATACCTGCCGCGATTATCACGAGATCAGCGGCAACTGGATGAAGAACTGGATAGTCCCGGAAAAACGCCTGGCTTTCTATTGCGGAACGGGATGGAGGGGAAGCGAAGCCTGGTTCAATGCCTGGCTTATGGGCTGGCCCCGGGTTGCTGTGTACGACGGCGGATGGCTTGAATGGAGCTCCGATCCTGCAAATCCCATCGAAACGGGAATCCCGGTGACAAACCTGCTTGCAGCCGAAAACCGGGAGGATGAGATCGCACAGATCTTTGAAGGGCTGAAGCGTGAAAAGAAATCTATCCCCAGCCGCTTTTTCTACAATGAGGCGGGTTCCCTTCTGTTTGAAAAGATCACTGCACTACCCGAATACTATCCCACCCGAACCGAGCTTTCTATAGTGAAAACCCGGGCGGCTTCCATCCTCGGCGACTTCGACACCCTCGACATCATCGACCTGGGAAGCGGAAATGAGCTCAAGGCTTCAGTTCTCCTGTCTGCCCTGCCCGAAAACCGAATGCAGGATGTTCGCTATATCCCGGTTGACGTAAGCGAATCGGCATTAACTTCATCCGCAGTCAGGCTTAAAGATCAGTATCCCTCTCTTCATATTCATCCTTTGCTGGCGGATTTCATGAAAGAGTTCACTCACATTCCCCGGAATGGGCGGAAGCTGTTTTGTTTTTTCGGCAGTACCATCGGGAACCTGGATACTGCCGATGCGCATGAATTCCTCAGGCGGATGAAAAATCGCATGGAACCCGGGGATATGTTCCTGCTGGGGCTCGATATGGTCAAGGACCGGCAAACGCTGCATGATGCATACAACGACAGCCTGGGTGTCACTGCAGAGTTCAACCTGAATATCCTTAACGCTGTGAACGCTTTCGCGGGAACCAATTTCGATACCGGGGATTTCGAACACCTGGCGGTATACAATGAAGCCTGCAGACGCATGGAGATGTACCTGGAGGCGAAACGGGACATTGAGATCCGCAGTCAGCACTTCCCCGATAAAATTTCACTAAGCAAGGGCGAAAGGATTCATACTGAAAATTCGCATAAGTACACCCGGGCTGACATTGAAGGTTATGCATCCGCTTCGGGTCTTACCCTGGGGAATATCTACACCGATTCCCGGGGCTGGTTCAGCTTGCTTATGTTTGTTTACAGCTGATCCCTGCTTTTTTCTTCCATAATTCTTGGCAGCAGCCTGAAACTCAGATTTGGAACGAGCTTCACGAGGCTGGCCGCCATCTTCGCTTCGATCACCCTCACGGTCTGCAAACTGAGTGAAGCCGGGAAGTACAATTCGATCTCCACAATCCTGTGTTTGCCGCTGCTTCTCGAGAAGATAAGTCCTAATCCGGAATAATCCTTGTTGAATTCGGTGATCACTTTGAGGATGTTAAGCATTTCTTTTTCAGGCAGGGGCAGGTCGATAAGCGATCTGAAATTGTCGATGATCAGCGGCAGTCCAACCCTGATCATATACAGTGAAAGGATGATTGAAAGGATGGGGTCAACGCGAAGGCTGAAGGATGTGAGTCCGGCAGCCGATAAGAGGTATCCTGCAAGAAGCCCGATGAAAAGGAATCCGTCGGAGGCCAGGGAGATCCTGAAATTCAGGTAGTAGGCTTTCAGCAAAGGTGACGAATTTTCATCCTGGCTGATGAGGCGCCCCGCATACCAGAGCAGGGCCAGGGTGAAGAGGAAAGACAGCACTACCGGGATTTGGCACAGCAGGTAGGTGACTGCGGGCAGAGGGTGGAAAAGGTCCAAAGAGGAGTCGATAAGAAAATAAATTCCAACCGGGACAATGGAGCATCCGAAGAAAAAGGAAGAAAAATTTTCAAGTTTTCCCGTGCCGTAAGGGAACATGAACAGGTTTTCCTTTTGCATGATCCTGATCGAGATGAGAGCAAAGACTTTAACTGCAATGCCGGCTGCGGCCCAGATAAAATAGATCAAAAGGGTGACCGAGCCGGTGATCAGAGAAAAGATTATGGATAAAGGTGTGATGACAAGGGCGGTAGCCAGGCTGATCTCGCTGATCCTTCTCATGCCATTTAATTCTTCCCTGAAGGTCATAGTCCGGAATATGTTTTAAACCTTGCATGCCGCTTGTACAGCCTCAGTCTTCGACCTGCATACAAATTCAAAGGTAAGAAAATTAAATGCACCGGACTCAGGAACTGGTACCACCTTCCCTCCACGGCAACGTCAGGATCGGTCAACAATTCTTTTATTTCAGGTAGATTTTTCGAACCATTTGTTCGTGCTCAAATTGAAGGCTTACTATATAAACTCCTTTGGGCTGGAGTTTCAGGTCTATGCTCATCGGATTATTAAATGAACTGCTGAATATTACTTTTCCTTCCAGATCACTGATCCTGACAACCCCGGTTTGGTAAGCATGCTCTTCTGTTGACAGATAGATCAATCCGCTGCTCGGGTTAGGAAAGATTTTTACACCCGTTTCCTTATCGTTTAAGGGTTCAATGACAAAGGGCGCCTGAACGCTGATAAGAAAGGATGCTGAGACGGAAGCGCCTGCGGTATCTGTGGCCGTCACTTTCACATGCAGGACCTGGAGTGAATCGGGTGTGCCTGAAAATGCTGACGAAACCGGATCAAAGGAAAGCCAGGAGGGGAGAGGGGCACCGCTTGTGAGTGCTGCGCTGAGCGTGAGTGTGTTGTTCCCGTCGTCATCGATAAAGGTGCTGTCGGGGACCGTATAATTGAATACCTGCCCTCTCACAGCAATCTGATCAGGGATGGGATGCTTGACATAGGGAATATAATTGGTTTGCTTCAGGCTGTCGATAAGCCCATCGACCCTGATCCAGTAAATTGAACTGGGGCCTGCATACCCGCTTTCATAAAACAGGTACTTGTTATCGGCCGTTACATAAGGGCCGAAATCATCCATTGAAGTGTTTACACCCGGCCCCAGGTTTTTAGGATTTGTAAATGTGCCATCACTTTTTTTGTAGCTGATATATAAGTCGGTAATCCCATAACCACCTGATCTGTTCGACATAAAGATCATGAAGGATTCATCATGTGCAATGAAAAAGTCGCCCTCATTGGCTGCCGAATTTACAGGCAAACCCAGACTGACCAGGCTTGTATCAGAATTTTGTATCAGCAGCTTGCAGATGTCTCTTTGCCCAAGGCAGCCCGGAGGATTTGAGGAGATGTAATAATTCTCCAGGCTGGTGTGATTCAGGGAATGTACATGGAAGGGTTCTAAAAACCTGGCAGGGGGACCCCATACTGTATTCTGCAGGTTCGAAATCCAACCGTCATTGTAGTTGTTATTCTCAAAATACATTGAATTGCCATCGGGCGACAATGACAGACAATAGTACCCATTGAACAGACTTAGCGGCCCGTTCCAGGTATTATTGGAATATTTGTAATATTTGAACTTAAACGATGTCCAGTTACTGTTTGTTTCCTCGTAATAAATTTCATTCCCGTCGGGCGAGATAGCAATTTTTTCAACGGCGGTGTATCCCGGGTCGGTGGCCAGGTTAAATATTTTTCGGATGTTCCCTGGCGGAGTTTGGCCTAAATAAGCGTCTGAGTCGGGGACGAATTTAGAATCAGGGATGATCTGGGATAATGAAACTCCAATAAAAGAGATAAAAAACAAAAATGTTAATCCTGAAGTTTTCATGGTGGTGTGTTTTGATTGTGGTTTATTGCACAAAAAAAACTATAACCACATGATTATGTGTTCGGGAACATGATTTCGAACACAATATTCATTCAAACCTGCTTTTTTTCACTCTATCCTTAAATTCTTTTGGTGTTAATCCGGTCTTAGCTTTAAACAATTCGTTGAACACTGACTTAGAACTGAAGCCTGCCATATAATAGACTTCCTGGATAGTTTTCTCATTATTGCTGTCTTCTGAAAACAGCCTTACACATTCCTTTATCCGCAGATCATTGACAAAGCCCTTGAAATTCGTTTTACATAATTCATTGATCACCTGTGAAAGCAGCCTGGGATTGATCGAAATATCGTTTGCCACCTTTTCCAGGGAAATGTCTGGATCCAGGTGTGGCTTACTGATTTGAAAATATTCATTAACCCTTTGCAAATATTCAGCTTTTGATAATTCATCCAGGTTGTTGCTTTTATATTTTATTGCATGATAAATCCCGGGCTTTAACAGCAGCAAGAACATGATCAACAAAGTAAAAATAAGTATTACCAGGGCTAAAATACTGCCTGTGTAAGCACACCAGCTTGTTTGATTCAGGATAACATAAATTGAGAGGGAATTGAGCTGAACAATCCAAACCATAATGTAGCCCAGCAAAATTAAGCGCATCCAGTGCATTACCGAAAGGTCTTTGAAATCATGTAGCAATGATCTGAACTGAATCTTTGACTTTTTAATGCAATGTATTGAGAAGGCGATGTAGGCAAGGTTCTGTAAAAGACAAAATGAATCCACATAAACAGTTGTTTTTCCAATGATATCAACGTCAAACCTGAAATAACCAAAGAAGATCAGGCTGCAGAAAAACGGAACAAAATGGATCAGATTAAACCTGATGGATTTGTTTTTACTCAGGAAGGCTTTAATGTAATAATACATCAATGGCCCTGATAGAAAGGATGTTAATTTGAAAACGTAAATGAATAAATGGGGCCTGATAAAATACTGCAATCCATAATTTCCCAGGGCCAGGGAAATGAAAATCTGGAATCCGAAGACAAGAATAAGCGCCGACAATATCCGGTTTTCAGGTTTATTACCTTTAGGTGTGATCAAAAAGAAAACAGACAGAATGAGGGTCATAAACATGCCCAGTATTGCAAGACTGTAGATGAAAATAGTCATATAAAATGCTTTATGAATAGACTCTTACTGCTGCTGCTTCAACAAAATCCTTCATCTGTTTTTTTACTGTGGCTTTTGAAAGCTGACTTGCTCCATTCACTTTGGAAGCTGCAGAACTGTCTGCGGATGTGGGAGCGGGTTTCCCTGAAATTTTTCCCAGTATGCGGATCAGGGTGTCGATATCTTCCCTGGTGTTTTCTATTCCCAAGCTGATACGCAGAAGTCCGGGAAGGGGGATCTGTGGCAGCACGGTTATGAACACTCTCTGGAATCGTTCGAGGGCAGGAGGGACATGGAGCAGGTGCTTGATGATCAGGTGAGCACAATGACAGCCCGCACGGGTGCCAATGCCACCCTGAATTGCAAGTTCTGTTGCCAGTTTGGTTGCTATGAAACCCTTCAGATTGATCAGTATGACCCCTCCTTTCTGGGTGAAGCGGGCCGAATCAGGATCTTTGATCCCGAAAATCGTAAGTCCGGGCACCTTTGCCAGCCCGTGAAGGGCATAACGCGTCAGGGACTGCTCTTCTTCCCTGATCACATCCATTCCGATCCTCTCTAAAAGGATTAGTACTTTTCCGAGAGCGGCAATCCCCGCTGCGTTTTCCTCACCAGAAGCCCTGATCAACTCCGTTTCGGCGGGGATGAATCCGGGTATGCTTTTTCTTACGACAAGCGCCCCGGTGCCGAAAGGTGCATAGGCCTTATGGGCTGCGAATGCGAGGTAATCGATCCCGAGAGCCTGCATGTCGACCTGACGGTGAGCCAGCATCTGGGCAGCATCCACAAGCAGGCGTGCCCCGTAACGGTGCACTATGCTGCTGATCCCATCGAGATTGTTAAAGATTCCGAGTACGTTTGATGCTCCGCTAACAGCCACAAGCCTGATCCTTTTTTTTCCGTGTATGCCTTCCTCATTGTATTCCTTCAGCAGGGTTTCGAGTTCCTGTAAATCGATGATGCCTTCATCATTAACACCAAGCCGTATAAGCGAAAAACCGGGATGCATACGCCAGGGCAATTCGTTTGACGAATGTTCCATGAGGGTGTTTAATATCATAGTTTCAGTATCCCCGAACGATTCACGGCCCATCTTATCGGCAGCAAGGTTGATGGCTTCAGTCGCATTGGATGTAAAGATCAGTTCATACTCTTCAGGCGGAGCGCCCAGAAATTTGGAGCAAATCGATCTTACTTCCTGAATGATCTCCTTCTGTACCTGTAATGGCTGTTTCAAGGTTTTGCAAACGACCTCCCAAACTACTTCAAACGTTGGTGTACTGGCAGCATTATCGAGGTTGATAAAGGGCCTGTCTCCTTCGGTCGTAGGCACAAGTTTATTATACCCGATCAGTGTCTTCCTTAGTTTCCCGATCAGCTCATAACCTGAATATCCTTCCAGCTCGTCACGATATAGAATATCTTCGGCGGATGATTTTTCGCCGGTGTAACCGGTGAAAGGAATTTTACCTTGCCGACTGATCATCCGCAGTGCTTTTGAAAAGGCAATTATATTGATGATGGCAGGGGTGCCGGCTTCAAAACGGTCGGGTGCATCGGCCCACATCACCCATTCGCGGCCAATCAGGTTTGCCGTGCCTCCGCCGGTCTGGAATGGAACGTCTTTTGAAATTTTTGACAGGGCTTCTTTTTTAACCGCCAGGGCGCTTACACCTAAACTAAGTCCGGTATCATGACCGCTTACGATAGTTAAGCTTTCGGGTTCCAGCTTTGCCCTGAGCACAGCAGCTCTCGCGGAGGTACAAAAAATGACGATGTATTTACGTTTGTCAAGGTTCAGGTATTCCAAAACAATATCTCTGGCCTGCTCGTATAAATGGGTGGTCGTCATGGAATAATGGCCCCTGCCGCGGTGAACATTTGAATAGGTCTCAAGCGCTGCACGTACACCCTGTTCAAGCCCGGCAAACCCATCGGCTTTGATAAATGAATTCATTTGAAAAAATTTTGATGGTGCGAATCTGACGAGAGAATTGGTATGGGGTTACAAGATGCTGCAATTAAAGTGTTTCCATGATCCATCTGCTTTAATATAAATGGAACCTGGAAAGACATGTTACTATGGGCAATCTGATTAACACCGCTGCGAATGAGTATGGCCCGTTTCTTTCACATGATGGTAAATACCTGTTTTTTTATCAGGCATGACGGAATCAAGGGAGATATATACCGGGCATGGGCTAACTGAAGGCAGGTTCAAACAACACTTACATAGAAACAAAGAGTAACCATTCTTCCCGTTGTTAAATGAACATATACCTCCTTTTTGAAAAAGCCTTCAATAGAACCCGATTTGAAGGTTACGTTTATTGACGATTCTTCTCCTGGAAAAATTTCATTTTTTTTGTAATCAAATGTTAAGCATCCACATGATCCATTTATTACTTTAATTAAAACAGGCCTTTTACTTTGGTTGAGAAGTTTATAACTTAGAATGATCGTTGTGTCTTTGCGACAAGACCCCAGGTTCATTATTTTGGACCTGAACACAACAGAATCATCTTTTCTTTCAAGGGTGGGCTTTTTTGACGTAAAAGTTTCTATCCTGGGTTTAACAGATATGTATTCAGGAGATAGATTCTTATTCTGGCAGGAAAAACAAATAAGAGCAAGCAGCAGTAATCCAGGGGAACAAAGGCACAGAAACTTCATAAGAGACGTTGCACTTTGAAGATATGAAACACCCATTGATCGGGTTTATCCTTTGAGGATCTATTTACCGCCAGTAGTAATCCGTCTTTTGTTATGAAATAGTTATTCCAGTTATACCTGTTGTTTGGAAGAGGATAAGTTCCGATAGTAGTAAAATCCTCATCAAGGATATCTATTGTGAAGGTTGGGAAGTTGTTGTATATCTGAGTTACACGATCATTCTCATTTGGATCGAGATCTTTTGCCCCCGGCCATACAAAGCGGTAATAAACCTGTTTATAAGGATCCCATATGAGGCCGACATTGTATGAGTATTTGCATAGTGAATGGAAGTAGTTTTTACTGCTTAAATCATCCGCAGGACTGTATGGACAATATTCCTGTATTGAGCTGCTTTTAGAGTGCCAGGTTTTAGAAATTGTTTTTCCATCCTTACTTGTGTAGATGTTGTCAGTGAATTTTGTTCCGAAAACAAATTCATTTCGTGTATTGTTGTATGTTAAGAATATCGACATTTCTGTTTTTTCGTTTTTCCAGAAATTATCCGGCAGGGAAAGTGGTGAGATACCAAAGGAATCATGTTTAGTATCGTATTTAAAAAGGAAATGATAATCGGAAGGATGATGAGCAAAATAATACTTCCGGTTATCTTCCTGCAGAAAATAGATCTCATTATCCTTAATGACTGCTCCTTTTGTGAATCTGCTAATGGACAATGGAAAAGTAAGAAGAGGATACACTTTTAATAAGGAAGAAAAATCTATTGTTTTAATTATATCTCCTCTTCTGTTAATGCAGTATAGTTTGCGATCGGGACCCGGCAGGTAAATGGAGTCGAGAGTTTTAATTGCAAAACCAAAGTAATGGGGAATAGCATTTGCCCCGGTATCACTTATTGGGATGGGTTCAATTTCCCGATTTGACACCAGGTCGAAAATTCTTATCTCCTGATTTGCTTTATCATCTAAAAGTAAATACCTGTTTTGGTCTTTTTCATAGTAAAACATTGCAGGACAGAATTTTGGAATGGGTATCCTGACCTGCAATGTAATGGAATCCTGTAAACTGAGCGAAACGATTTTTCCTGACTCACAACAGCATGCTAAGAAAAGAAGTAAGACAAGATGAATACCTGCACTGCAAAACCTTACCATGCTCAGTTACTTTCCTGTTACATCAACACATCCAAGGCATGGCGTATAACAACTGTAAGGATTTGGATATTTCACTAAAAGGCACCTTGACCCTGTAGCATCGCAATAACAGTCAGAATAGTTTTCACTCCAATAGCAACTGGCTGAGCAAGGTTTAACTAATGTGGAAACTGACGATAATGAAAGAGTCAGAAAGGTAGCTACTAATAAAAAAATCACTTTTTTCATAGATCGGAAATTTAACAGATAATATCATTTTTTGAATTCTACAGGGATCACCAGTTTGACCCTCACATTTTCGGTGCCGATCCTGCCCGCTTGCCATGCAGGCATGTTTCGAAGTACCTTTGCTACCTGCTCATCGCATCCGTAGCCTATTCCTTTAAGAATTGCAACGTTGGATATTGATCCGTCATTTTCAACAATGAATGAAGCAAATACCTTGCCTCTGGTATCGTTTTGAGCAGATGATGAGGAATATTCAATATGGGTTTTAAGATACTCCATGAATAAGGAGTCTCCTCCGGGGAAGGATGGAAATTGATCCAGCAATTCATACTGTGAACGGGAGTCAATCAACGCAGGAATGTTTTTAGTGACTGATTTCTGCAATTGGGGAGGAGTAGATGTTTCTTGCTTCGAGCATGACACTAAAAATAGAAATGTCACAAGCCACAGGAAGGCCGAAAATTGTTTTCTCGATTTCATAAGGATTGCTTTTATATTATATCAACAATGAAATATTGATTATTAAAGTTTCTCAATATGTTCTAATAACTATAGGGTTATTGTGAGTGAAAACGAAACACTGCACCCACCATTATTACATCCCCCTTGTCCTGCATTATGGCAATCACATGTTCTAGTTATTGAATACCAATGAGCATAATAGTATGTACAACAACCACAAGGATATTCAGTGGTAGCATCGCAGGAAGATGTTATCGAGATGCCAGCAGTGGATGCACTCTTTGTTTTTTGAAACATATATGACCCAAATGAAATAGCACCATTTTCTGTTACATTAAGCCAAAGGGATATCTTTCTGTGTAATGGGTTATTAAACCCATTTTTAACTATATAATGAAAATCTAGATCGATTATCTGGTTTTTTATTGGAATGAAGTTGTTATTTTGACTTCTTAAATTATTATATATAATCCAGAAAGGACCAAAATGAGGAAAATTTTCTATGTTATTACAACTAGTGCAAGTGTCAATCTCAATGGAATCTTTTGTAATATCTCTTTTTTGAGAAATCAACTCCTTGAAAAAATTGATCATTGTACTTTGATCATCTTCCGCTATTTCCTGTAATTGAATTATATTCTTTTCGTTATCAATCTGACCGAGAGAAATATTTTTTAATACGTTGCCATTGATTGAAATGGTGTCCCGAACTATATTGTTCAGAAACCATTGTTCTATTTGGGATTTGCCTGTTAATGAGTCAGGAATAGATTTGATGGTAGCACCCTTCTCTGATGTGGATTTGTTCCTGTCCTTAGAACAACTATAAAATATACCACCTAAGAAGAGAGAAATAAATGTAAATGCAAAAAATATTTTTTTCATATTTGTAGTTGTTATAACAAAATAGTAACAGTGCAACTTTCTGTACATTCACCATTAGAACATCCCCCTTGTCCACCAAGATGGCAATCGCATGTTCTCAAAATTGAATACCAATGAGCATAATAATATGTACAACATCCACAAGGGCTTGATCCTGAAGCCCAGCAGCCCCAAGTGATTGCTATTCCTATACTATTTGTACTTTTTAACTGATTTATTTGGTAAGGACCAAATGAAATTGTCCCATTGGTCGATACATTTAACCAAATTGAGGACATTCTCCGTAGTGGATTGCTGGTTCCATTTTTAATTTTACAATGAAAATCAAGACTTACGATCTGATTTGCAATTGGAATAAATTCATCGTTCTGGTTTTTTAAATTATTGTAAAAAATGTAAAAAGGGCCAAAATGCGGCATTCCACTAATACCGTTGCAACTTGAACAGGTATCTTCTTCTATTGAATCCTTCGAAATGCTATATTTCTGGGAAATTAGCGCTTTAAAAAATGTAACCATAATACTGCGGGCATTTTCTGAAATTCCCTGCAATTGGATCAAATTCCTCTTATTATCTACTTGACCGAGTGTTATTGTTTCCAATATATTGCCCTTTAAGTCTATGGTGTCACGCAATATATTATTTAGAAACCATCTCTCAACTTGGATTTTACTGGTTAAAGAATCTGGGATTGATTTTGTTATTAAGTGATTATTCGAATAGGATTTCTGAGAATCTTTTGAACAACTATGAAAAATTAATCCAATACCTGATACCAATATGATGATTACCATAATTACTTTATTCATATGTGCGATTTTTTAAATCAATAAATATTTTATTTAGTTATTTAACTGAACAATTCGGGATTTCAGCAGGAACACAAAATCGCAACTTCCTCATTTTTAATTCCGATTTATCATCATTAATTAAAACAAGTAGCTTACCAGTTTCCACCTTAAGATTGAATGAAAAATTCCTTGATATTTTTTTTGATGAGGGATTAACCAATGTAACAGTAAAATCGTAAAATTTAAAAAATTTTCCAAAAAACGTTTTTTGATTATCTTGAATTTCAAAAAATGGAATAATGCACATTTTTTCAGTAGCTTCTTCTTCAGAGGATAAGAGCCTTTTTAATAAAAGGCTGTCACAGTCATACAACTTATTATAATTTATCCTTCCATTACCAGATGCATCAATTGAACCGATTCTATAGTAGATAGATGATGAATTTGATTTAATCTTCATCTCTTTTATGTTTTTTACAAATCCAATAATCCATATAGCAAATGGAATAGTCACTAGCGCTAGAAGAATGATAAATATCCGCCTTCTCATGCAATTGTTTTCATAACTAATATTGTATATCAGTAATTAGACAAATTCATATATAATCAAACAACATAAATGTATATTATAAATATTATATTGCATATACGAGTATAAATTCTTTATACATGTTGATCGATTAATGGAAAATAATCAGTGGACCACACTTTTTTAACATATTTGGAATGTAAAAATACTTATTTTGTAGGAAAAATATCAGAATGTCAATTACTTAATTCGGAATAATTTTATCCGATTATCGGAAAATTTCACACATTTTATCTGCAGATTTCATTTCAAAGGATACTAATGCATTCTTCTGCTTATATTATATGGCAGCTTTTTGAAGCAGCATTTCAGTATCAGCTCGTGATTGTTTCTGACTTTGTGCATCTCCCGCAATTTTTTCAGCTTCTTTTCAATTGAGGATTCAGACTGGTGCATTTTTGCTGCAATTTCCTTTGTTACTAAACCCTTCATGATATACCCAAGGATCTCTTTCAAATCATCTGATATCAGTTTTGAAACTTTCTGATCACCCTTCATAATGATCTCTGTTACCTCATTTGGCATTACCGTTTCTCCCGTTGAAACTCTTTGCAGCTTCTGGCACAAAATCGATTTATCCTCCGATTTGGCCAAAAACGCTTTCACTCCGTGAAGGAACATTTCGGCTTGCCACATGAGAGAATTTTCCTGTGAGAGGATTACAACCGGGATTTCAGGGAATTTTTTTCGGATGAGTCCAAGATTAATTACCGGATCCGTCTGATTAATGAATAGATCCAGGATTATGATATCAACATCGGTATTTGGGATTTTTATCATTGCATCGGCTATCGTAAGGCTCCCTCCGACAACTGTAAAATCATCAGACTCCGGATTAAATGAATAGTATAATCCTTCGACGATCAGGTAATGATCATCAATAATATATAGATTTACCATAACACAACAGTTGCCGCCAGAACCTGGCATTATTATAATCATTAAAGTTACATGAATCATGAGGTAAAAGTCAATGACAGAACTGGAAAAATTTCTTTACGATAATCGGAAAATATTGAAGTAACAGAAATGTAAATAAAAGAAAATCAAATACATGGATATTTTGCCTGGCAGCCAAAGTGAATGACATGCAATTTTTAGTCGTGCTTATTTTCGCATATTTTAAGGATTTTCCTGTCTGATTCGAAGCCTGATGCCTGCCTGATCCATCTTGTACATAGTAAAGGCTCCTGCAGAGCCCGGCCGTCAATGATGACTAGTCAACGCATCCTTGAATACTGCCAAAAAAAAATTATATTTGCTTCACTATACAGGACCCCATATGTTTTCCCTTTCCCGCAAGCTGATGAATCCCCTTAAATTACTTTCAGGACTCATTGCTTTGCTGTTTGTCGGGATTTCCTGCTCCGATGACCGTAAAAGCCTCGATTGCTACGAGTTCGACGAAACAAAAAAGCTGGTGGCTTATGTCGAAGATGCCGCCGATCTCATCAGGACAAAAGGGGCAGCTGCCTTCAGTGATTTCGCCAGGAAAAACAGCAAATGGCAGAACGGCAACAGGTATCTGTTTGCTTATGACCTGGACGGGACCTGTGTTTTTCACCCGGTCACACCGGAACTGATAGGGAGAAACATCATCAGCATGAAAGACCTGAACGGGAAATCGGTGATTGGTGAAATTGTACAGATTGCTTCAAATACAAAACATCCTTACGGTTGGGTCCATTACCTCTGGATGGAACCAGGTGAGATCTATCCCGAGTATAAAAGTTCCTATATCATGCGGGTTACCGATCCCTCAGGCCATGTATATGCCATCGGAAGCGGGAATTACAAGCAAAAGGCAGAAAAGATCTTTATTGCCGATATGGTTGATTCAGCATGCGCTGAACTGGAGAGGAACGGGCTTGAAATGATCCCCCAGTTCCTGGATCAATCGGGGAAATATACGTTCTGTGACGCTTATATCTTCGTTCTCGATGAGCAGGGTACAGCCCTGGTTGATCCGTCTTTTCCCAGTCTCAGCGGACGAAAACTGCTGAACCTGAAAGATGCCATCGGCAAACCTATTGTACAACAGATGATCGAAAAGCTGAAGTCCGGCAAAACAGCCTGGCTTTCATACATGTCGAAAAGCCCCGATGAAAACAAGCCGGTTAAAAAACTCGCCTACATCCGCAAAATATACATCAACAATAAAGGCTATATCGTCGGATCTTCAATACGGCTTGAAAAACCGGTATGGCTTAAAATCTGATCTAAAACCAGGGCAGCATGGCGACACCTCCCAAAGGCATGATCTATGGCGTAGATGACAAACCTCCTTTCCTTGTCACTATACTTCTTGGACTGCAGCATATTTTTACCATGTCGAGCATGCTGGTTCTGCCTGTTGTGATCGTACAGGAGATTGGCGGTAGTTTCCTCGAGATCAACAGCGTGGTGTCTTTTTCAATGATCGCAGCCGGGTTTGGCACCATCCTCCAGTCCCTGAAGAAAGGCCCCGTTGGATCAGGTTACCTATGCCCGAATCTCTGCGGACCCTCGTATATGGCGGTCTCACTGGAGGCGGGCTGGCTGGGCGGACTGCCCCTGATGCATGGAATGATCATGCTTTCGGGACTTACCGAGATGGCGTTTGCGCAGGTCATCCCGAAGCTGAAGAAACTCTTTCCCCCTGAGATCACCGGACTGGTCGTCATCATGGTCGGCGTTGCCCTGATCCCCCTGGGTGTATCAAGATTCATTGGCGTGGAATATTCAGGCGACTCCATCGAAGCCCCAAAGATCCTTATCGCATGTACCACCCTGGGTATAATGATCGGCCTCAATCTCTGGGGCAAAGGCAAGGTCAGGCTTTACGGAGTGCTTGTCGGCATCATTGTGGGATATCTCCTATCCCTGGCTGCAGGACTCATCGGCTCAGCTGAAATGCAACAGGTTTCACAGACTCCTTTTTTCGCGTTGCCCGGAAAGGGTGTAAAGATGTTCAGGTATGCTTTCGATCCTTCGCTCATTATTCCTTTTATCCTGATATCGATCATTCAGTGCCTGAAATCGTTCGGGAACATCATCACCTGCCAGAAGCTCAGCGATGACGACTGGAAGGAACCTGACCTGAAAAATGTGGGCAAAGGACTGATGGCTTCAGGGATAAGTGTCTTTACCTGCGGACTGCTTGGCGGGGTGGCAACCGACACTTCGGCCAGTAATGTAGGGCTTTCGGCAGCAACCGGGGCAAACAGCAGGGTCATCGCCTGGAGCGCAGGCGGGATCTTCATCCTCCTGGGATTCCTGCCGAAAATGGCGGCATTATTCACAATCATGCCCCAGCCTGTGATGGGCGCAATCGTGGTATTTGTGACATGCTACATGCTTATTTCAGGAATGCAGATCATCCTGGCAAACCCGATCTCCACGCGCATGATCTTTATCATCGGGATCTCCATGATCTTCGGATTGAGCGCCGATATCGCCTCCTCCCTGTTTTTCACAGTCCCCTCATGGCTGGTGCCGGTATGCTCTTCATCCCTCACCGTATCAACCCTGCTGGCTGTGATCCTGAACCAGATCTTTGTCGTCAGCGACAAGCATCATGCAAAGGCTCAGCACTGAGCCCGGTTCTTAATTTTCTCAATCTTACGATGCCTGTCAAAGGAATATGTTGTACTTGTTTTGTCAAGGATCTCAAAGATCAGTAAGGCTCTCTCGTATAGTTTTTCAGCTTTCAGGGCCCCGGCACCCTTGATGTTCAAATCTTCCGCAACCAGGAACATTATTTCGGCAAGCTGCTCAAAGTTATTATCGCTGAATTTTTTAGTGTCAATCATTGCCGTAAGAAACGATTCGGCAGGGATCAGGCAGAGGTCGTCAAGATTCAGTCCTAATTCGGTTTTTAATGCATGGTCAGCTGCTTCAATGCCCGGGCTTGACTGGAGGCGGACTTTGAGCCCCATCAATCCGGCTAGTATTCTCCCTAGGGCGCGCCCAAGCTGGTCGATTTGCCGTTTCAGAAAGTCTTCCTGTTCCATCTTAGAGTATTTGCGTAAAGTTACACTTCTTCTTCATGACACAAATCGTAAAAAACGATATAATATCTTACATTTGTATCTCAATGTGTTTGATGTCAGGATCCTCCCTCTTCCGGTCCCTCGTTGCCCAGCAATGGAAGCAAAGCACCCGCTCGGCTTACTATGAGAAGGGAATACTGATGAAGATCTTCATCAGCCTCATGATTCTTTACCTGGCTATCAACCTGGTTGTAGTGGGGCTGTTTATGGGGAAGATACTTGAAGGGGCTTTCCCCGATGATGACCCGGCATGGGCATTTTCACTCATTCTTTTCTATTATTTTCTTGCGGATATCATACTCCGGTTTTTCCTGCAGCCCCTGCCAGTGCTGGGAATTGTCCCGTACCTTCACCTCCCGGTAAAACGCTCAGCCCTGTTCAATTTTCTGCTTCTGAAGTCGGGACTGAGCCTGTTCAACTACTTCCCTCTCCTGATCCTGCTTCCCTTCACACTGCGTTCTGTGCTGCCGGCATGGGGCGGATTGTATTCGCTCAACTGGTTAGCGGCAGTGCTTCTGCTGATCTTTTCCAATAACTACCTGGCTTTCCTGTTGAAGAAGATTTACCCGGGCAGGCTATGGATCATGCCTTTGCTGCTGCTTGCAGCAATTTCGCTCTTAGTGACCGATTTTAAAACACATCAGGCGATATCTGGTTTGTTTGCCAGCACCCTTACCAGTATCGCAGCTCATACATACCTGCTCCTGCTGCCCCTAATTTTCCTCCTCATCCTGTATCTTGCATCCTGGATCTTGCTTTACAAAAACCGCTACCTCGAGCTTACGACTAAAAAGGAAAGGATGCTGTTCTCGGGCAATGACAGCAGCCTCCTCGCTTCCTTTGGCATCCCGGGAAAGCTTGCTCTGATGGAAATCAAACTGATATTAAGAAATAACCGTCCGCGCAGTTTCCTCATGCTGAGCGGGATGTTCCTGTTCTACGGACTCCTTATCTACCCGCCTCATTCACGGTCGGCCGGTGAGGGGATGTTCCTTTTTGTCGGATTGCTCATCACCGGCATCTTCATGATGCAATACGGACAGCTGATCATGAGCTGGGAAAGCCGGTCGTTCGACAAGATCGTCACTTCCCCTCTCCGGATGCAGGATTATTTCAGGGGAAAATTCTGGTTCTTCTTCGCGGCTAACGGCATATCGTTCCTTCTCACACTCCCATATGTCTTTTACGGCTACCACATCGTCCTCATCAACCTGGCTTGTTTTCTCTACCAATCGGGCATCAATAGTTTCATTATCCTCTTTCTCGGTACATACAACACCAAACGAATCGACCTGGGAAAAGGCGCCATGTTCAACTATGAAGGGACTTCATTCATCCATTTCCTGCTGTTCCTGCCTCTTTTAGGCCTGCCATACCTCATCTGGCTGCCGTTCTCCCTCCTCGGGTATCCAACCCTTGGCGTTGCGGCTATTGGCCTCACAGGTGTTGCCGGATTGCTTTTTTCGCAGGTATTCATCCGCATAACAGTTAAGCAATTCAATTCACGGAAATATAAAATTCTCAATGGTTTCAGAACTTCGTAAGTATGATACGCATCAGGGATCTCAGAAAAATCTACGGTAAAACCCCGGCTTTATCCATCGCTCAACTCGAAATCGGAAAAGGGGAGATGTTCGGGCTTGTGGGCAATAACGGTGCGGGCAAAACCACGATGTTCAGGCTGATCCTCGACCTTATTGCGGCCACCGATGGGGAGGTTTGGATCAAATCCATGCCGGTACAGAAGCAGGAGGAATGGAAAATGATCACGGGTTCCTACCTCGACGAAGGCTTCCTCATCGATTACCTCAGTCCATCCGAATATCTCTCCTTTGTTGGCGGATTACATGGCTGGACTACGGATGACTACTCCCGTTTTTACCTCTCGCTCGAGGGGTTTTGTGCGGATGAGCTGCTGCATGGGAAAAAGCCCATCCGCAGTCTCTCACAGGGAAACAAGAACAAGATCGGGATCATCGCAGCCTTGATGGGTAATCCCGAGATCGTGATCCTCGACGAACCCTTTGCCCACCTCGATCCTTCATCCCAGATCATTCTCAAACGCCTGTTGAAAAAGATCAACTCTGAACGCGGGACAACTCTTCTTATCTCCAGCCACGACCTCACCCATGTGACCGAAGTCTGCAACCGTATCGTTTTGCTCGAAGACGGACTGATCCTCAAAGACCTTCAAACCGCCGGCGGCACCCTTGGTGAGCTGGAAGCGTATTTTGCGAGGGCTTGACGCGTGGCACCCAATAATTAAAGTACAAATCACATTTTTTTTGTCTAGGGCTATCACTTTTTTAGTTATTCCGGATTAAGTAATTGCTAAACCACTCAATTTAGGTTTAAGCAATCTATCAAAAAGCTTTTAATGTGTTGGAAATTAAAAAGGTAAAACCCATGGAAGAAAATAATTTAGTTTTGATGCCGGAGGATATGATCCTTCGGAAAATATATGTGATCAGAAATCAGAAGGTGATTTTGGACAAAGATTTGGCTGACTTATACGGAGTAAGCACGGGGAATCTCAACAAGGCCGTTCAGAGGAATAGAAAGCGGTTCCCAGCGGACTTTATGTTCAAACTGACAAAAGAGGAATTTGATAACTTGATATTCCAATTTGGAATATCAAGTTGGGGTGGAACGAGAAAGTGGCCGAATGCATTTACCGAGCTGGGAGTTGCCATGCTGTCAAGTGTTTTGCAAAGTGATCAGGCCATTATGGTAAATCTGCAGATCATGCGCGTATTTACACGAATGAGACATATACTTGAATCCCATACTGAGATCCTCAAAACTTTAGAAAAGATACAATCAAAGGACATCGAGCAGGATAAGCAGATTTTGTTGATTTTTGAGTATTTGAAGCAATTGGAGGAGGATAAAACTCAACAACAGCTCATTCAACAGCGTCGAAAAATCGGATTCAAAAGAGAAAATGAGACCTGAATGATTTTTACTTTTCGATTGTTTGTAGGTGTATCGTTCTGCTCGAAGACGGACTAATCCTCAAAGACCTTCAAACCGCCGGCGGCACCCTTGGTGAGCTGGAAGCGTACTTTTCAAAAGCGTGACACGTGGCGCGTGTCACGTGATTCGTGATTCGTGTCGGGTGATTCGTGTGCCGTGAACCGTGAGTCGTGAGTCGTGAGTCGTGAGTCGTGAAAACAGGTATATCATAAAAACGGAAAACAATACAATTTGAATTCCTGTACCCATGAATGTGATCATCTGCTGGCCCCCAATCCTGAATTCCTGAAAGCGGAATATGTCCAGATTATTGAGAATGTTGAACAATGCATGCAGTACGATCGGTCCCCAAAGGTTCCCATAATAAAAGAACAAACCGCCTATAACTATGCTTCCGATTAAAACATGAGCAAAATTCAGTGCAAAAAATTGCCCGTTGTTGCTCAGATTATGCAGTCCGGCAAAAAGTACTGAAGATACAACCAGGGAAAGCCAAAAACTATGAGTGACTTTATATAAAGTGACAAATATGAAACCTCGAAAAAACAGTTCCTCGTAAAATGCGACAATCAGGGATGTTAGAAACACAGATATGCAAGATTTCAGGGTTGTATCAGTGTTGATTACTACTCTGACATCGAGAATAATTGCCACGAGTATCAACGAAAAAAAGAATATTGAGCATGCGATAATAACTGCCAGACCAATTGCATTCAAACACCTTAATGGATTTGGGAAAAAGTTTTTTAATTCAATGTGGTTAATGCTCCGATCCAGGAATCTTACATAAAGCCAACTTGCAGGGATAATCAGCAGATTTCCTAACAATGCCGGCACTTCAAAATGATTGGTCCGTAAAAGATTTGGTATGACAGTAAACAGAGCAAAAATCACATATGCCCCAGCGATGGCTGGGATGAATAAAGCTGTTTTTATTAGGTCAGAAGAGTCCTTTTTAAGCATTATTTGCTGCTTTTGATCCATTTCCCGCAGGCTGTTATCACTGAGTTTTCGGATATCTTGAAGATATAGAGGCCGGGGTTAATACTCTGAGTGTTTATTGAATTCCTTCCTACATGGAGTTCAGTCGTGCTGACGAGCCTTCCACTAAGATCATATAAACTTAAAGTGCTTTGTTTTAAAGAAGTTTCAATGTTGAGGATTTCATTGCCTGGATTTGGATACACCAAATTCCTTTTCAAATCTGAATCTGGTGGATCGGAGATCCCGGTTATGAGACCGTTAGAATCTACTTTAAGAATGTAGATGTCCCTGTTTTCACCCTGAATTGCATAATCATTGGATGTTGCACCGATAATACATCCCCCGTCAGTTGTGGCTATAACCGACCATACCATGTAATACATGTCACCTCCGTAGTATTTTTGCCAGGTTAGACTCAGAGAGGAATCCAGCTTCCCAAGAACGATAAAGGATTGGTTGTACGAAAAGATTCCTCCCCAATCCTGATTTACCACGCCTCCGAGATAAATATTTTGTTCGTTTATAAAATCAATATTGGTATTATAGGCGGGGTAACTTACAGTATCATCAGGCCCAAGAAAAAACTCGCTTCGGATGTGAAAATTTGTATCCAATTTTAATATTCCGATTTTGTCAGTCCTGGGATTGCTGTTATAAAAATGTCTTTTACCAGTTGCATAGAACTCTGTTCCGATATTTGTTTTTGTGTTTAGATAAAAGTCTAACTTTCCTGGGACACTATCAACTTGAGTTACATTAAACAAATAATCCATTGTGAGAAATTGTGAAGGAGAGTACATTTGACCATTATAGCTGCCAAAAAGGGACATTAAATACCCGGAATTATTATGTTTCTCCATCATTGAAAATACATACTGACCCCAAGGGTTAGTGTAATAATGGAAAAATAGAGAATCGCAAGACTGACTGAATTTAAATATATATGGAAATGGTCCCGGAGGTCCAGAATTCGGATCCGCACATCCATAAACAATTATTTCATGAAAATGGTCCATGAAACAATAAACCATGTTACCGAGGAACTTTAGCTCGGTCGAAAAAGATGTGTCCTTAATAATGCTGAGGGAATCTGATAAAATCAGAAGCCAAATCCGCGTCGAATTGTTTTCAGTTTTTTTCTCACCAATTCCCATATAAGTCCCATTATCAAGTTTAATAAGGTCGTTTAAATAGCAAATCCCTTGTTCTTGATTGATTTTCTTTGTTTTGATTGTGTCACCAAATCTGTTGAGTCGTATTAGTAAAGATTGATAAGTTAAAGGATATGATCCTATGGAAGCAGAAATTATAAACCCACCATCATTGGTTTCAATAATGTCATTCGGGATTTCATCCTGATTCGTACTATATCGGAACACAAATCCGGTTTGGGGAAACACCTGGCAAGTTGAAGTGATCAGGAGTAATATTATACCTATTATTTTCATTAATAATTTCTTTTATATTGTAGAATTAATTTTTTAATGCAAAAAGTTAGGAGTAGTTTCTTGTAAAACTACTCCTAACATAAAACTATTACAAATCTGATTGATAGCCACCCTGCAGATAAATTCCATAATGAATCCATCCCTTATGGACCTTAACTCCACCTAGTCCAACCATTAATTCTCCATGTAAGTCAATACTTATGAAACTAGATCCATCTGGTCTTGCGCCGGAAGGTTGTGTGTTAAGAGTATAAACACAGTATTCTGCATAATTAAGATACCTATTCATTTCAAAAGGCATCAAACAATCATGATCATTTCCAAAACTAGGTGAACTATAGTAAAATAAATAGCGAAAATAATTGTAGTTTGTCCCCTGAAACCCTGGATTCGGGAAGGAGTTTGGATAAACGTATACATCGGTAAAAGGAGGCACATAGCAACCTGGCAAGACACCTTTCCTTAGCATGACAGCATTTTGAATATTTAAGGCCGCATCCATGCAAATGTTTCCCTGGCCAGCATACGGTCCGCATTTTCCCCCATAGCATTGTTCCGCTCCTCTGTAAAGCCAGTAATCAGTTGTGTCAAAACCTCCAAATTGGTAATTGTTCCCGTATAAAATAACAGATGTGACCTTGATTTTAATTTTGTTACTCTGGTTACCCATAGGAATGATTGAGGCCATTACAAGGTGTTTATTCCTGTGATTTATTCTATAAAACGATGCACGAACACTATCTATTATAATATTATATACAGAAATAACATCTGTCATGGCTATTTTGTTATTATAATAGGAGACCTTGAAAAAATTGGAATCGACTTTTTGCAATTCTCCCTGTGCGGAGGCAATCCCATACGTATAATTTGCAGTTGCTGCTAAGTAATAAGAAAGACTGTCAACAGGAATACTATCTGTAGTTTTTAAAGGATTTTTTATTCTGTCTGTACAGTATTTAACTGTGGACTCAATCTTTTTGACGTCCAGTGATTGCACTTTGATTTCCTTGTCATTAAGACTTTGATTTTTACTGCAGGCAGAAATCAGAATAATTACTATAAGCAAACTTGGGAATATTTTTAATGTAGTTTTCATAGTTGTTTTATTGTTTAAAAGGGTTTTGTAGATCACATAATTATCGTAAGGAAAATGCTTTTCAGGAATAGGAAAACCTGGTCGGTAAGTTTTGGAAAAATCCGGGGGAAGCTGAATCCCCCCGGATCGAATCAGGTTTTGCAACTTCTTGATTGCATTCTTTTAGCTTAGAAACTGGGCACAGTTATCGTTAATGAGTTGTTTTGAAGATCAGCGGCAGTGGCCCAAACGCTGTAGCCTACTCGTTTTGCATAGTCGTTTCTTACTACAAGCACAGCAATCCGGTAGCATAAAACGGGTATGGGAGGTCCGGCTGGTTCTGTAACAGTGATATATGATCCCGACTGGTAAGTATTCCAGAATGCGTTCGGGGGATAGGTCGTGCTGTTGCCGATATAATATGCCTGGGTGAACACATGGTCTGAGTTCTCAATCGAATAGTAGATCGTATAGGTGTGCGAGGAAAAATTCGGATCGCTGTAAACGAACTTAAAATAGGGCTGTACCGAAATTGTTGAAGCCTGAACTGATGAACCCAGGGCAAGAATACATACAAGAATTATTGCAAATTTTAACATTAGGTTTTTCATGACAAGAATTTTAATTGGTTATGTGCTTAATGAATGTTAAGTTTAAGTGCTTGCTGATTTCCGGTTTTGTTTCTACATTCGCATTTCCTCCTTTCTTTTTGATTTGGTTTATGGTGTCGCAATCATTATCTTTTCAATTTGTAAAGGGGGTTTTTTATACCCTCAAACCTGGCTTCCAAATATATGCTGATCAGGCATTAAAGTCAATGACAGCTTCGGAAAAATTTCTTTACGATAATCGGATAAATGTGAAAAAAATATTTTTTTATTGTTTTGGGGACTTACGGTAAAAGTTGTAATGACGAATAAAGAGGAGCCGCCGGAATTAGTTGTTATTAGATTGTTGGTCAGGCTATTGCATGCTTTCATAAATTATCGTTAAGAAATTGCAGGGTTTGTTTTCAGGCTTTTTATCCAGTTTGCCAACGAAATTTTTACTGAAAATTCAGCTTCCGGAACAAATTTATTGGCAGCCAGAATGGATGCCAGGGGCTTTTTTTTCTTGGCTTTTTCGGCGGATTTGCGAGATTAATCCGCCCCAGACAATCAAAAATCCACCGGTTTAAACCGAGATAAAAAACAAGATTCTCAGGTTTGCGCTGACTTCGGATTATCATATAAAAATGGATTAAATTTGTAAAAACATGTCGTCATGATGTCATTTGCGAATTGTAAACCAATTACCCTTCTTTTGATATTCCTTGGATCTTTACAGCTTCATCCCTGTCTTGCCCAGGAAAAGTATGGTGACCTGACAATCGGGGATAAAATTCATATCTGGTCCAAAGTGTTGAATGAACAGAAAACCGTAGTGGTCATTCCGCCCTTTAATTACAAGGACTTGCCAGGTGAGAAATTTCCTGTGATCTACGTTCTTGATCCGGGAAACAATATGTTCGGTGCCTTCGGAATTGTGAATTATTACTCAGTCATGATGAAGATCATGCCTAAAGCAATCATTGTCGGGATTATGTCAAAGGACAGGGAACATGATTATCTGCCCTCGCCTCTGAAGGAATATCCTACTGGTGGTGGAGCTGGTGATTTTTTGAAATTCATCAAGTCGGAGTTGGTTCCTTATATTGATTCTGTCTATCCTGCATCCTCTGAACGCTGTATAGTAGGGCATTCGGCGGGCGGACTGTTTGCAGTTTATGCCCTGGTGAATGAACCAAGATTGTTTGATTCCTTTCTCTGCATCGATCCGAGTTTATGGTACGACGACCAATGCTATGTAAAGAAGATGCCCGGTTTTTTCAAAACCAATGAGAACATTGCCAAAACCATGTTCATCTCCTTGTCAAATGAGAAGAATATGGGTGTTTATGGCTTTATTGATGCGCTTGAAAAATACGCGCCCAAGGGTTTGCGCTGGGAGTTTATTCACTATGTGGATGAAACCCACAATTCACTTGGCTTTAAAAGTATGTGCGCAGGATTTGAGATGATTTATAAAAACCGGAAGCCTGTGGAAGTGAAATGAGCTTAATGTCTTGAAGGAAAAGCGGAACATGCTGAAATTTCTATTAATTTTAAGGCACAATGCTGTAATCTCCGTGTTATGAAAATGAAGAAAATTACCCTGGTTTGCCTTTTGCTGCTTGCGGGATTCCTGCTGACATCCTGCAAAAAATCGACTGACGATACTCCGGTCATGTTCCTGAATGTAGGCCTTGTTGGCGGCCCCAGCGGTTTCTCAGATGCGGGTTTCAACCAGGCTATATGGACGGGCTGCTACAATGCAGCGAAGGACTTTCACCTTAACCTGGAGGGCCGGCCCAGCCTTACCCTTGATCAGTATAAGGTCAACATTGATTACTTCGTATCTAAAGGCTGCAACATCATCATCGCGGCCGGATATGATGCCGCCCAAGCCACCCAGGCTGCGGCATTGGCAAATCCGGGGATAAAGTTTGTGATCCTCGACTACTCTGCTGTTTCTCCTCCTGCTAACCTGCTCAGCGTCCTCTTCGATGTGGACCAGGCTTCTTTTCCCTGCGGATTTCTCGCAGCCTGGTGGGAATGCACGCATAATCCCACGAATCCAAGGGTGGGTTTTGTCGGCGGACCCTCAATCCCTTCGATCCGCCAGTTCAGCGTGAGCTACGCAAAGGGGGTTGACTATTTCGACTCCCTGTATCACAAAAATGTGAAAACCCTGGGATATTATGCTACTTCTTTCATCGACTCCCTCCAGGGTGCCAGGCTGGCCGACAGCCTTCTGAAACAGAACGTGAGCACGGTGTTTGCGTTCGGCGGACCGACGGGTAATGGCGCTTTATTCAAAATGAAACAGGCTGGAAAATGGGGGATAGGCGTGGATGTTGACCAGTATTATTCTACTCCGGGGCTTGCCTCTTCCCTGCTGACTTCCTGTACGAAGGAGCTTACCGTTGTTTCATTCGGAATACTGCAGGATTTCTTCTACGGACAGTTCGCAGGGGGCACCACCCTTCACGCAAACCTGGGTAATAAGGGGGTCAGCATGGCGCCTTTCCATAATTTCAATACCATGATCCCCGACAGTGTAAAAAATGCTTTAACTCAGATCAAGACTGGCATCATCAACGGCACGATCAAAACGGGATGGCCTGAGTAAATTGCCAGGATTGCTTATTTTCCCAGCCATTCCTTGAAATCATTCACTCTTTCGCGGCTAACGATTGCATAGTCATCGTGAAGATGGGGAGATGTGATCTTTAACCGGCTGTTAAAATAGGTCCCGGTTTTTTGTATGCTGTTGATGTTGATGATGGTCTTTCGGTTGGTCCTGAAGAATTCAGCAGGGTCAAGCATGGGCTCAAGCTGATCGAGGGTGAAATCCACAGGATACTTGTTGTTCGCAGCAGTTACAAGCAGCACGATCCCATCTTCGAAAATAAAGTGCGCCACATCCGCAGTCTTTACCGAAACAATATTATCTCCGGTCTTGATCATAAAGCGGCTTTTATACTGCCTGTTCATGTTCTGGTAGGTGTGAACGATGTTTTCGAGCAGGCTTGAAACATGGTTCCTGCTGTACTTCCTGAATTTGTTGAGGGCGGATGAGAGGTCGTCGAGGCCTATGGGCTTCAGCAGGTAATCAACGCTGTTAAGTTTGAATGCGCGGATGGCATATTCGTTGTATGCCGTCGTGAATATTATGGGTGTGTCGATCAGGACTTCGTTGAAGATATCGAAACTCAATCCGTCAGCCAGCTGGACATCAAGGAAAATGAGATCCGCAGTCAATCCGTCTTTGAAAGCTTTCACAGTGTTTTTAACGCTGTCAAAATATTCCAGGACCACGATTGATGGATCTGCCTTTTTCAGAAGGTTTGAGAGATGCTCTGCCGAGAGCTTTTCATCTTCAATGATTACGACTTTCATCGGGCCGACAATAAAGGAATTTTTACAGTGAATGATTCTGAATTGCTGATGACTTCGACCTGGGAGTCGGTGAAGAATTTATACCTTGCCCTGATGTTCTGAAGTCCGGTTTGTGAGCCCGCTTCATGCTGCTGCTTAAGCTGAAGGTTGTTCGATACTATCAGTTTCTGGTCTGAGGATGTGATAGTGATGGTCAGCGGATGGTCACCCGAGAGTTCGTTATGCTTGATGGCGTTCTCTATCAGTATCTGCAGGGCCATGGGTGGGATCAGCCGGGAGAGGTCTTCTTTTTTGACATCGGTGGTGAATACCAGGTTACGGTCGAATCGTATCCGCAGTAAAAAAACATAGGAAGTGATGAAACGGAACTCTTCTTCAACCGTGACCAGTTCTGCGTTCTGATTGTCGAGAAGGTAACGGTATACCTTCGATAACTGGCTGATGAATTCAACGGCTTTGTCCTGGTCCTTGTACACCAGGCTCGAAAGCACGCTCAGGTTGTTGAACAGGAAATGAGGATTGATCTGGTTTTTCAGGTTCTGCAGCTGGGCCTGAAGGCTTTCTGACTTGTATTTTTCGATCTCGACCAGGGAGCTTTTCCAGTTTCTGAAGAACTGTGTGCTGATCTCGATGCTAAGCAGAAGGATTGACATCAGGACTAAAACACCCAGTATGATCATGGTGACCCTGATGAAGTCCTTTCCCTCGAAAGGCATTTCATTCGAGAAGCAGTTGAACAGGAAGGCGGCGAAAAAAATCGTTACTGAACTGTAGCCTACGCTCAGGGCCAGGTGCACGAGTATTCGTTTGCCGGGCCTGTGTATCCACTGGTATTTCTGGTTTAACCATTGGTCGATGCGGAGGTTTCCTTCCCATACCAGTATGGTGATCAGTATGGAGATCAGAAAATCATAGTAGTGCAGGATTTTCCAGGATTTTCCGGGTATAAAGATGTTCAGGGCGAGGGTGATGAGGATCCCCAGCAGAAACATATACAGAAACCTGATTTTTTTGAACCGCATGATCTGAGCTTTATCTTTTAAATGCAGTGGGGGCTTTGTCGAGCTTTCCTTTAATGTAAAAGTATGCTTTTTCTTCGTTTTTCATAAACGGAATTTCTTTCCCGTCTTTCAGCTTGAATAAAAATACGGTTTCGGTGAGCAGGCCATCTTCATAATTATAATGCTGGGTGATACGCATGTGATCGTAAGGCACAAAACTGCTCAGTCCATCCACCTTAAATTCAATGGTTTGTTCCCTGAATTCCTTATCGGTGAAGCCTTTTCCTTCTCCCAATGATGAGTTAAGGTTTGAAACGATGGAGTCGTGGCTTAAGCTGAATGCTAATTCGAAATACATGGTCTGGTCGCGGTCGCCTGCTCTGCCGTCATAGTCGGGATGCATGCGGTGAAGCGTTTTTACCGACTTCCAGAGGTTGTTATATCTCTTTTGGAGCACGCTGAACTGGTAATCGTAATTTGCTGCTCTTTCCCAGTTGTCATTCACCCAGCGGTATGCGAGGCTGCTCCCGTTCCAGATGATGGTATAGGTGTCTTCTATGACCACCTCAGTGGTTAGGGGGATGATTACTTTTTTTGATCCGGCACTGACTGAGAGTCCTGTGAGGAAAATTGTTGCGATTAAAAGAATTGTTTTTTTCATGGCTTTTGTTTTTGTGGCAAATTAATGGCGGATTATATTGGCGGGAAACAAGAAGATTGTTGAATTGTAGATTCCGCTGGTTGAACTGTAAAAATCAGAACTGGATCTTGTAAACAAAATTCGGATAGAAGCCGATCTGGTACAAGGTGTTTATCTGTTGTGACGAAGGATTGTACTGGATT
>SESA01000118.1_pt1 | contig 54928 bp, 45 predicted proteins | sample 3171451 | NCBI WGS metagenome assembly SESA01 (sample SAMN06051862, study PRJNA518727) | freshwater metagenome | biome: subpolar coniferous forest; feature: holomictic lake; material: water; isolation source: holomictic Lake 227, 8 m depth | place: Canada: near Kenora, Ontario | collected...
CCTCCAAAAAATCAGCCGGTTGCTGTACCCTATTATCCAGTGCATAAATTATCCCAACTCCCGGTAGAAGGAGACGGAATGCAAGCGCTGGCCCGCCGAGAGACAGAGGAGATTGGTGCAGAAAATCTGAAGACCAACGTATTTCCTCAGACATTGACTGGAAAGACAAGAAAAGTTGTTCTTCAAAAAATGGTGGATAACGAATTAAGCGAAGGATTGCCTGTAATAAAACCGGCCACCAATAGACCCTCTCCCGTCCCGATGAGGGAAAAGAGGTCGGCTGCTAATAATAAGCAGGGTGATGTTGAGACGAGAGAGATTCACGTAAATATTGGAGCCATAGAGATCCGCGCCGAAACGCAGCCAGCGGTGGAGCCTGTACCCCAAGCCAGAACCTACGGCTTTGATGAATTTGCGATGGTCAGGAGATATCAAGGCTGGGAGAGATAGATAATATGAGCAATTCTACAGCGATCTTCGTAGCAAGCTCTACTCTTAGAAACCTTCTGCAAAAAGAAATGGACCCTAAGATTGATGTTACCGTATCTTCGCCTATTAGTATATCTAATGAATCAAAACAACGTGTGAATATATTTTTATATAAAGTATCCGAAAATGCTTATCTAAAAAATCAAGAGATTCAGGGTATGGGAAGCTCCGGCCGCTATGGTCATCCCCCTCTTTCCCTGGATCTGCATTACTTCTTAACAGCCTATGGCAGCAAGGGGGGAGGCGAAGAAGGAGAAATTGATGAGCTGGATGCTCACAAGATCCTAGGAGAGGCCATGAGGGTATTTCATGACCATCCAATAATATCAGAAGAGGATATCAAGAATTTGGATGAGAACAATGAGGACCTAAGCCTGCAGAATCCCTTTGAGAATCTGAGGATTTCCCTTGATCCTTTAGGCCTGGAAGACCTAACAAAGGTATGGACAGCAATTACCAAGCCTTACAGAACATCTGCTGCCTATACCGTCAGCGTGGTACAGATTGAGAAAAGCAAACCTAGAAGCCTGCCTAAGCTGGTCGGAGTCGGCCCCCAAGGTGGTGCAAAGGTCTATGCTTTGCCAATTCGCCGCCCCCAGATCGATGAGGTTCACATGGTTCGAAAAGGCGAATCGAAAGAACGATTGATTTCTTATGCAGCCATCGGTGACACCTTGATTATCCTTGGGCGCAACTTCGCAAGCGATAACAGATTAATACTGGGAAGCGTTGATGTCACAGACAGTATACTGGCAATCAAAGGAGACAGCCGGATAGAATTTTTGCTGCCTGATAATGAGGCTCTTCAACCGGGCCCCCAGACCATCAGCCTCGCATTCGACGTTATTATGGGAGATCCTGGTGTCAAGCATACCCTGAGCCATTCCAACCAGGCAGTCTTTATGCTGGTGCCGAAGATCAACAATGTTGCGGTTCAAGGGGCCATGTACACAATTACAGGGTCAAGGATTTACAATCCTCAGGCGAGCTGCATGACGTTGGTTGGAGACACGGAAATACCTGAATCGAATCATGTCAATCAAACCTCTTGCACTGTTAGCTTCAATATATTTGATAGTGATAAACTGAAAACCGGATCTTACCCACTGAGAGTGAGGGTAAACGGTGTTGAGAATGTCGAAGAAAAAATGCTTTTAGTTCAATAGCCATGATGTCTTCTGATGGAAAGCCGAACGATTTGGCAGCCAAGAGAAGCGAATTGAACCAGGCTTATCTCAAGAGTGAGATCAGACGGTTGCGACTGCTTGTGCAGCTGAAAGCATTATGGCTCCGCCGGCAGTGGAAGAACGATCCTTTGCAGAGCTATCAGGGAATGGTGATCAGTGACGTCAAGGCCGACTGGCTGATGGCGGGCGAAGACCTAAAAGCTGAGAAGCAGTTCTATAAAGGAGACCAAGAGGCGGCGCACATAAGTAATTTGCTGACGGAGGCGCAAGCTGAGAATGATGTTCGTAGAGATGCGATCGCAAAGGTTGGATTTCAGGCCCCTCTGGATGTGCTTGCCCAGCTCTTCGGTCTGAACTCCTTTGAAAGAGATGTGCTGCTGCTCTGCCTGGCTCCCGAGCTGGATTCGGCCTTCGTCAGGATTTACGCTTATATTCAGGACGATGTGAATCGCAAGTATCCGACACCTCATCTGGCTCTGTCCCTGTTTGGAGGGCGGGGCCAGTATCTGGCCAATGCCAGGTTAAGTCTCATGCCCGAGGCAGCACTCCGCCGATCCAGATTGCTGGTCCTGGAGCCCGGTCATCTGCCTGCTCTGCCGTTGGGCGATAGGCCGCTAAGGCTGGAGGAGAGCATCGCTGACTACCTTTTAGGTGAGGGGAGAATGGACGAGAAGATTGCCGGTTTGGTTAAACCGGTCACATCTGCCCCGCTTTCCTCGCCCCAAAGAGAGCTGGTCGATCTTCTGCAGCATTGGATTTTGTCGGAGATAAATAGGGATCAAGAGAATGGTCCGAGGAGAAGGCTGTCTTTGAATCTCTTCGGTCGCAAGGGCGCGGGCAGGAAGGCCGTGGCCTGTGCGTTATGCGAGCGCCTGGGGCTACAGCTCTTTGCCTTCAACTGGAGGAGGCTTCCGCCCGCAGGTCCAGAGCGACAGGAGATCTATCGACTCATGGAGCGGGATGCGGTTCTCTTCCAGGCGGCTTTTTTTATTGATGCAAATGAGGATGATGTGCCCGGCAATGAGGCAGCAACGTTCGTCGAGGAGATAATAGAGCGTCTGGGAGCCTTCTTCATCCTGGGGAGCAGAGATCGGCGGCATTCTGATGAAGGAATGATCTGTGCACAGGTGCCAAAGCCGGATGCCGGCGCAAGATACGCTTTATGGAAGGATGCCCTATCAGAGCCACGCGAATCTGAATTTGAATCAAAATCAGAATCGGACTCAAGTGGCATCTCAGGCGAGTATCTGCAAGCGGTGGTGCAGCAGTTCGAGTTCGGCTCGGAGGAGATTGCACTGGCGGCACGGTATGCGAAAGACAAAGCGAGGCTATCGGCAGGAAAAAATTCTGCCCCCGATATGGGCAACATCTGGCAGGCCTGCCGGGAGCTGGCAGGACAGGAGATGGGCGAGCTGGCTCAAAGGGTGGTTCCTGTGGCCACCTGGGATGATATAGTCCTGCCTGAAGATGCTTTGAAGCAATTGAAGGAGATCGCCGCCCAGGTGGCGGGAAGGCAGAAGGTCTACGAGGAGTGGGGCTTTGGCAAGAAGCTTTCTAAGGGTAAAGGCATCAACGCACTCTTCTCAGGTCCGAGCGGCACGGGAAAGACCATGGCTGCCGAGGTTCTGGCCAACCACCTGAAGCTCGATCTCTACCGGGTCGACCTGGCAGGAGTGGTGAGCAAGTACATCGGCGAGACAGAGAAGAACCTTCGCAAGGTATTCGACGCTGCCGAGGAGAGCGGGGCCATCCTCTTCTTTGACGAGGCGGATGCCCTTTTTGGCAAGCGCTCAGAGGTCAAGGACAGCCACGACAGGTATGCCAATATTGAGGTCAACTATTTGCTGCAGCGCATGGAGGACTACCGGGGGCTGGCGATCCTGGCCACCAACAAGAAGTCGGCTCTGGACCAGGCCTTCCTGCGCCGCCTGCGCTTCCTGGTGGATCTGCCATTCCCCGATATCCGCAACCGCAAGATGATCTGGCAGAAGGTCTTTCCTGAAGAGGCAAGCGTGGACGAAATGGAGTATGACCTCCTGGCCAGGATGGAGATCTCCGGCGGCAATATCAGGAATATCGCTCTGAATGCCGCCTTTCTGGCAGCTTCTGAAAGTTCGCCCATTGGCATGAGCCACGTCGTGCCTGCAGCCCGGAGGGAGTACTCGAAGATCAACAAGATGATCACAGAATCGGAGTTCGGCAAATACTATGCAAAGGTGAGAACTTGAGCAAGACCGTTCTGAACGTGCACATCGACAGGATCGTGCTCAGCGGATTGGATATCGATCCCGGTAGGGCTGATAGCCTGCGCTCGTCGATTGGACTAGAGCTACAAAGGGTTCTGGCTGAGGGAGGGCAGGCCGAGGGCATGACTGCGGGGGCGGTTTCCCGAATATCCATACCTGCCGTGAAGGCATCCGATCTAGGGAGCGAGGGGCAGATCGCGGGAAGGGTGGCTAAGAGCGTGCATAGCGCGCTCGGAGGTCGAAGATGATAGTGATTGTAATAACTGATAGAGCCGTTTGTATCGAAGTCAATAGCCTCTAAAGAATTGGGTTTGACAAAATCATCCAAATGAGCCATCATCCGTTTGGACTGTTGATTGCTTATGATTCTTAAGTAATGCCTGGGAATTGTGATAAAATGCCTGATCATGTAATGCATCAAAATAAAGCGCATGAAAGCCGTCTAATCAGGCCAGCAACGAGTGAGAGTAAGCTAGTCTTGGCTGAGTACTCGCCAAATTCGATACTGGCGCAGCAGCAAGCTTTTGGCAATCAGTTAGTTCAGGGCATTCTCCAGTCAAAGCAAATCCAGGCCAAGCTCGTCGTTAATCCTCCTGATGATGAGTACGAGAAGGAAGCGGATCAGGTTGCGGATGCAGTAATGCGGATGCCCGATCCTGAGGCCCAAGGGTTAGCATCAGAGAAGGAAAAGGACGATGAAGAAAAACGCCTTCAGATTAAACCGATCTCGATTCAAACAGCATCTTTAGTGCTGTCAGAGAATCGAGAAGATACAGATAAAAAGGACGATTATGAGAAGAAGCTTCTTCAAACCAAATTTATTTCTGGCCAAAGTGAATTACTGATCCAAAGAGAAACAGATGCTGAGGCAAAAGAAGAGAAAAAAGAAGATGAGGAAAAGCACATTCAAGCTAAACTGCTTCCAGGCCAGAGTACTCTCCTGATCCAGAGAGAGAGAGGCACTTTCGAAGAGGATGAGTTAAAAAAGGAAGAAGAGAAGCATCTGCAAACCAAATTACTTTCTGGACACAGTACCATTATCCAAAGCAGTTCTGAGGATAGAAAGGCAGATAGGATAGCTGAGCAGATAGTAGAATATAAATTTAAGCAAAAATGTGCCGTATGCCCAAAAGATGAAGAGAAAAGGCTTTTGCAGCGCAGAACTAGATCCAATCGAGCAAGCGAATCAGTAACTGATCGCCTTATTAGTAATCTTCGATCAGAACAGCCTCTTGACAGTGCTTCACGTGCTTTCTTTGAGCCACGCTTTAAGCATGATTTCAGTGGTGTCAAGGTGTATGTGGGTTCAGAGGCGGCAGAGGCGGCGAGGAAGGTGAATGCGAAAGCATTTGCATTTGGGAATAACATCGTCTTTGGAAATCAGTGGTATGCTCCTGATACAAAAGAAGGGCGACAACTATTGGCTCATGAACTTACACACGTCATACAGCAAGAAAGCATGCTTTATGGACGCAAATCGGTGGTTCAACGTGTAGATGGTGGCAGATGGGACCCTAGAGAATACCCCGCAGCTAGAGCTACCGTCCAAACAAGGATTGAAGGCGATACCGAGTATTATGGGGGATTTGCAATGTCCCCCGATGAACAAGTGCTTGAAACAGTGCTTAAAAAAGTTATTGGAAAGGATGGCTTTAGAGGGGCTTCAAATTTCATTATGTCTTATAGATTCAATGATGGTTGGTCCCCTGAGCAGTTTAGGCTGCGAGGACGGATAATACCTATTCTTAACAGATTATTGGAAAGCTTAGAAAATTATGCCAAAGAATATATTAAAAGCAAATTCAGACCTAAGGCGATTGACTACCTGAAAACAGTCTTGGCGGATAGCAAGAAAGTTGTTGAAAAAGAGGCGGAGAAATATGGTCTAAGCCAGAAGATCACAAGGTCAAGCCATATGGTATATGGTGGCGGAATAACCATTTCCTCTACAACTTATAGCTTAAATGGGAATAAAGATACTGGAGATATGGTAACTGCTGCTAATGATATTATTAATAAATATAATGATTTAACGAATCTGAATAATAAGCGCGAGAGTTTTGAAGAGAAGACTAGCGCATGCACTGATGTCGAGGAAAGCGGTATGCGACTCAGGTGCAATGAAAACTTAGTGCATATCAAAGACCCAGCCGCCCATAAACAGGTCACTGAGGATATTGAAAAGACCCAACAGGAATATGTGGTGCTGCAGACACGACATGAAGCACAGCATCCGATTTTGGCTTCATTTAGGCCTCCTGAAGGCCTTAATCAGCTTAAAGTAATCGCCGAGGGATCCAAGGAAGCTAGGAGCCAAGTAGTTGGCGTGGATATGGATCAGAAACTCAGGAACATAGAAGAAATATACGGGGTCGCAGATGATGATAAATTTATTTGGAAGCAAGGATCGATTATCAGCGGAGCCAAAAGAGAATTAGGAGTTAAGCCTGGTTCTGTTGAGGATAAGGTGGTTGACACTAAGGTACAAGATGTTGCAGATAGCGAGATGTTAAGAAGGCTAACACTAGGCTTTGCTAGCCTCATTGGTGCGCTCTTAGCTGCTATTCCTAGCGGTGGAAGCAGTGTTGCGACATTTGCTGGGAGCTTCGGTGCTGGCCTACTTGCTGGCACTGGTGGGCTCAGTATTTTGGAGGGAATTCGGGACTACGAGATCCAAAAGGCAGCTACGGGTAACACTTTTGATAAGGCAAAGGCAATTTCGCAACAGGATCCGAGCCTATTCTGGCTGGCACTTATGATCGTGATGTCGGTGACTGATATCGTCCTTGCAGCCGCTTCTTTTGTGAGGGCAGCACAAGCGATTCGCGCCGTGGAACAGACAGGCGAAACGGAAGATATAGCCAGAAATGTATTCATAAATTCTGGTTTAGATGGAGTGTTACCCGAAGAGCAATTTGTTGAAGGATATAAGAACTTTAAAATTAATCCGGAAAGGCCTTTGTCTGATCTTGAGCATGCAGGTACATTGGCCCAAAAAGGGAAAGGATTTGGTGCTTATGAAGGTAATATTCCTGGCGTCAAGGAACCAGTTGTAATCAAAGTATACCCTGCTGACGATAGGAATTTATTGGATCTTTTCTATCGTGAGGTTGAAGGAGCTGAGGCAGCTAGTAAAACAAGCGTCGGGCCGAAGTTTTACGGCGAAGTCGATGTTGGACCTGGAAGAAAAGCTTTTGCTATGGAAAAGCTAGAAGGAGGTAGTGTCCAAGAACTTGATGATGCATTATTAACCGCCGAGCAAATTATTAGAGCGGAAGCCTTGACCGCTAAGAATGCCTTAAGGATAAACAAAAAAACAATTATGGATATCCGAAGATATGCAGACGAGTTATGGAAAGAAGGACATTTTATTCAAGGGGATATTCAAGGTCTTATTGATGATTTAGGTAATTGGCGCCCGTATGATTTCCAAACGGTATTAAAAATTCCTGATAAAAATATTGCGCCCTTTGAATATTCAAATGCATATAGATTTCATTACGAATGTATTGATCGATATATAGAATCCTTAAAGAAAATGGCGCCAAATCCGCTTCCTAACTCACCTGTTTTGCCACCAATATCACTACCTCCAAAAAAATAGCATGTCTAGGATAGTAGATAAGAGCTAATTAATGTGATAATATCTATAAACAATATAATAATTAAAAGTTTATTATTGTATTGATTTTAGAAGATAATTGTCAGCAGGATATCTATTTGCTTTCAATTAAATGGAAATGGTAGAAATAATCATGCCATCCGATTTCCCCGGCCGGCCCGCCATGATTAAAGGCGGGATTGCAACCTATGACGCCCAGTCTCAGCCAACCAGGCTGATACCCTTCCAGTATAACCCGGAGCAGCTCAAGCGCACGCTGGCCTCCCGCGCCCCGCCTGCAAAACAGGGCAGCTCAGGCGGAGCCAAGGAGGATGTGATGAAGGTTGCAGGCCCTCCAGTGGAGACCATCAACATGACTGTGATCCTGGACGCAACCGATCAGCTCGCCGAGCCAGATGCCAATCCCAGAGCAATGGAGAGCGGTATCCAGCCGGCTCTCGCCGCACTGGAGCTGCTTATGTATCCTCCTGTATCTGCGGAGACGCAGATTGCCAACCTGGCCAAGCAGAATAAATCTCAGATAAATTCTTACGAGCTGCCCACAACCCTGCTCCTCCTGGGCATGTCACGCGTCGTCCCCATCCAGCTCACCAGCTTCTCGGTCACCGAGGAGATGTTCGACCAGATGCTCAACCCCATCCGGGCCAAGGTGGAGCTGGGGATGAAGGTGCTGACCTTCATGGAATATCCCCAGCCCTGCCTGGCCAGAGACACCTTCATCACCTACCAGACTTTGAAGGAGGGGCTGGCCAAGAAGTACCCGTGAGGCCAGAGTTGAGACCTGGGTTCATGATGGATTTAGGCTGCGGTTATTTTCTCTTAGAAGTGGTGCCTATTATGTTTTTCAAAGGAAGTCGCTACGAGCGTGTTGAATCCAATATAATCAAGGACAGCGAAGGCCGTGAGGTCCTCTACAAGAAAGTACGCTTCATCGCTGACACTCCGGCGGACAGGTCTCACACTGTAATCCAGGGGGACCGGCTGGATAACCTGGCTTATCGATATTTCCGTGATCCGGAGCGGTTCTGGCGCATCTGCGATGCCAACTTGGACCTCTGGCCCCAAAACCTGGTGAAAGATCCCGGAAAGAAGATCCTAATCCCGCCTTCAGAGGACTGAAAAGCCTTGGCTGGCATATCCTACCGGTTGCTGATCGATGGAAAGCCGCTCTCGACAGAGTTGCTGGCAGCCGTCCAGCAGCTGGAGGTGGAGGACCATGCCCGCATGGCGGATATGCTGCGGCTGCAGATGTCTGTAGCCATCCACGAGAACGGCGAGAAATGGACCATCCTCGACGAGGACGTCTTCCGCCGCCTGACTAACATCACTGTCGAGGTATTCCTCGATAAAGGCCAGGCCATGACGCTCATCAGTTCCTACGTCATCGATGCCCATGTCGAGTTCTCCAATAATCCCGGTAACTCAGTACTGAAAGTGGTGGCCATGGACCCCACCGTGCTCATGAACCTGGACGAGCAGGTCAGAGCCTGGCCGGACATGGCAGACAGCGACATCGCCTCGGCCCTCTTCAGCGAGTACGGTTTTGAGGCAGAGGTGGAGACGACTTCGATCTCGCATCAGGAGATCCAGACCAAGACCATTCAGCGTGGAACCGACATCCAGTTTCTCCAAATGCTGGCAAAACGAAACGGCTACGAATGCTACGTGGAGACCAGCCTGTCGGGCGGATCAGCCAGGGCTACAGGCCACTTCCACAAGCCAAAAGTAGATGAGCGGCCGCAAGGTGTTCTTACTGTAAACATGGGCGAAGCGACGAACATCAACTCCTTCAAGGCAAGATATGATATGCTAAAGCCCGTCATCGCAAAGGCCACCGGCCTGGAGATTGAGAGCCAATCCGACCAGCCGGCCATGGCCGAAGGGGCATCATTGAAAGACCTGGGCAAAAGCCCTGCCGCCATGAGCGACCGGCCGCGCCGTGTCCTTCTCAGCGGCACGGGTCTGGCAGGTACAGGCGAGCTTCAGACCTATGCCCAGGCTGTGGTCGATGAGTCCTCCTGGGCCATCACCGCCGAGGGGGAGCTGAACACCGCTGCCTACGGCGGAATTCTTCGCGCCAAGAGCCCGGTCCTGGTCAGAGGGGCAGGAAAACAATTCAGCGGCCTCTATTACGTGGAAAAGGTGCTGCACGTCTTTGCCGGAGAGGGACAAGGATATGTCCAGCGCTTCGCCCTGCGACGAAATGCCCTGGGCCTGACAAAAAGGGAAGACTTCTCTGAGGATGCCCAAATTCGGCTCTGATCTATTCGGGAAACACTTTCGACTATTTCAATTGACAAGGGAGACAAGAAATTCGCATGCCGCCATTCTACGGGAAATACCGGGGCATTGTCACCGATAACAATGATCCTCAAAATCTGGGGCGCATCAAGGCCAGGGTCCCTGAAGTGTTAGGAGACCTGGAATCAGGATTTGCGCTTCCATGTGCTACTTATGCCGGAAACGGGTCAGGCATCTTCACAGTTCCGCCGCCTGGTGCTGGCGTCTGGATAGAGTTCGAGGCAGGCGACGTTTCCAGGCCCATCTGGAGCGGCTGCTGGTGGGGCGAGAATCAGTTGCCACGAGATGAAAAACAATCTGATACCACGCCCGAGATCAAGATCCTTCGCAGCGAAAAGGGATTGATGGTCTACCTGGACGACGCCGGCCAGACGATCACTTTGAGCGATGGGGATGGAAGTAACATCATAACAATAAAAGCGCAAGAGAAGCTGATCAAGATCAAGGCCGGCTTCAAAGTGGTGATGCATGCCCCTCAGATAGAGCTGGTGGAAAACGCCGTCCATCCTCTGGTGTTCGGCGACCAGCTTTTACGGTATCTTAACCAGATGGTGATAATTTACCAAACTCATATGCACCCTGGAGAGATGGCTCTGGGAGTTTTTCCGGTTACTCCTGCGCCGCCGGTGCCTCCCATGCCGCCTGCTACGCCCGAACTTCTCTCCATGAAAGTCAGGACGGGATAATTTGGAGGATTGAATGACGAATCTTTACCTTTACCCAGGAAAACCATATGAATATGAACCGGGCAAATTTCGTCTGGACGACAACGTAGCCATGGATGAAAGCATGGCCCTGGCTATCGAAGAAGAGATGAAATATGTATTCGAAAAGGTTAAAGCATCGCCTTTTTCCGATATGGGAAAAGAAGATCGCAGTCTTCTGTTCATGGCCATATCACGTGGTGTCCTCAGATATCTTAGAGATAATCAAAACTTGATTAAGATTACATTTAATTTTAAAGATCCTATAACTAATCAAGTGACTGAAATTTCCGCCAACGTCAATCTAAATATTGATATGGACAAAAGTGAGTAAACTCATGTCATCATCTAATCTCGATTTTCCCTTTCGCGTTGATGTGAAAGGTAAGGCAGCCACAACCGATGCCGACGACCACATCCGGGACATGATCTACCAGGTTCTATTCACCAGTTCCGGAGAGCGTGTGAACCGACCGGACTTCGGATGCGGCCTTCTGCAAATGGTCTTCATGCCCAACAGCGACCTTCTCGCCACGGCCACTCAATTCCTGGTGCAGGGTTCGCTGCAGCATTGGCTCTCAGATGTGATAGAGGTGGAGAAGGTAGAGATATCAAATCAGGAAGAGCGCCTGGCAGTGGAAGTGGTCTACACTAGACTAGACAATGGTCAGAAAATGAAGGATAGTTTCAGTTTACCTGCGTTTGGAAAATAGGGGAAAAGTATGGCGGTTTACAAAGACCTATTCTGCAACAAAGAGCGGCGACGATCCCTGGATATTAACGGGATCGATTTCATCGAAGTGTCTTCGGATAGCCTGGATGCTCAACGATTTATCCATGTATATTTTCTCAAGGACCCTTCGGCTCTTCATCTAGAGGAAAATCCAGGGGCTTTGCGTATTGTTGGCGGAGTTCGTATTCGTGACATTAAGGTTCTTGGCGTCAAGAAAGAGATTGACGGTCATCTGAAAGTAGAGGTGGACCGGGCGGGGGATTTCTCCAATTATTCGCTTGTCATCGATAGCCATCTTCTGGACCCGGTCTATTCTCAGTGCGACTTCAGTTTCAAGGCCGGTTGCCCCAGCCGGTTCGACTGCAAGCCTCGACAGGATTGTCCTGCCAAAACCGGACCCAGGCCTAACATAGACTACATGGCCAAGGATTATGCCAGCTTCCGCCAGGCTCTGCTTGATCTGATACCTACTCTCGTGCCCGATTGGAAGGAAAGGCACGAGGCAGACCTGGGTATAACTCTCCTGGAGCTTCTGGCCTATGCCGGTGACCAGCTCAGCTACTATCAGGATGCTGTGGCCAACGAGGCGTATCTTGAGACGGCTCGACAGCGTGTCTCCGTTAGAAGGCATGCCGGTCTCATCGATTACTGCATGCATGACGGAGTCAGCGCCCGGACATTTGTTCATTTCCGTGTGACATCAAAGGGCAAAATTCCAAAAGGAACACAGGTCCTCACTAGAATCGATGTCCCCCTTGGCGGGGAATCCAGCCCTCCTGGGACAGTTATTCCGGCTGAGATGAAGGATCTGGCAGTGGCTGCAGCAGACGTTGTATTCGAGACACTTTATGATCTTGCAGTTAGTGATAATCTTAATGATATCACGATCTATACATGGTTCAACGAGAAGTGCTGCCTGCCTCGTGGCACCACAAATACGGATCTGTTGGGAGATCTAACCGAAGACCTGCATCGAGGCGACCCGATCCTCTTCGAAGAGGTCATGGGTCCTGATACCGGGCTGGCAGCTGATGCAGACAGAAACCACAGGCAGGTGGTCAGGCTAACGGATGTAAAGCTCACTTATGATCCAATCCATGATCCCGTCACAAAACTGCCCCAGGCAATAACCAGAGTCAAGTGGGATAAGAAAGATGCTCTGACCTTTCCGCTGTGTATTTCCTCAGTTCGTGATGACGGCAAACTGATGAAAAATATGAGCGTAGCCAGAGGAAATATGGCAATCGCAGATCACGGTCGTAGCATTGAGGGCGAGAGTCACCTGGGGCCAGAGAAGCCAAAGTATCCAAGCCAGTTTCTTCCTCACCGCATTCACCTCAATCAGGGGCCTTTAAGTTTTCGGCAGGAACCTGACGGCGATAGCCCTGCCGCAGATCTGCAGGCTACAGATCCTCACCTGGCCAGCCCCCAAATACTGCAGCTCACAGTCACCTCTATACCTGAATCCTGGGAACCCGCAAAGCCAAATCTGATGAACAGCGGCCCATTTGATCGGCATTTTGCGGTCGAACCGGATAATGAAGGCCGTGCCATGATCCGTTTTGGTGATGGGGAATATGGCATGGCGCCTCCGAACTATGAGCCTGGAAGTGATTCTGGAGGCAATGAGATCCTGATTAATGTCTCCTACAGGGTAGGAGTAGGCGCGGCCGGAAACGTGGGCTCTGAATCACTGGTCCATATCGTAGAGCCTGAGGTTAAGGACAAATGGCCGAAGATCGATATCGCTTCCTCAACTGTAAAACCTGTCCGAAATCCTTTGCCAGCTTATGGCGGCACGGACCCGGAGCCCATAGAAAAGGTCAAGCAGATAGCTCCTGCAGCTTTTCATGCCGAGCAGCTCAGAGCAGTTACCGAAGAAGATTATGCCCTCGCTGCTGAAAAGTGTCCAGAGGTTTCAAAGGCCGTAGCTACCTTCCGGTGGACAGGTAGCTGGCATACGGTCTTTGTAACCGTTGACCCGTCCGGTGGTGTCGACGTGACTCCAGAGCTAAAGCTTAGAGTCAAGAATTGGATCTCTCGTTTTACTCAAGCGGGATACGATCTGAAGATCAATGGGCCCATCTATGTGCCGCTGGAGATAGAGGCAGAAATCTGCGTTGACTCGTATCACTTCAGAGGAGATGTGGAGAAGGCATTGATAACAGCTCTAAGCAACATGTCTCTCCCCGATGAGCAACGAGGTTTCTTCCATCCTGATAACTTCACCTTTGGCCAGTCTCTTTTCCTCAGCCAGATCTATGCGGCAATCGACACTGTCGAAGGTGTAAGATCGTCGAATGTTACTGTTTTTAAGAAATTCGGCATAATAGCCAACTACGAGTTAGAGATGGGCTACATCTCCATGGGCCGTTTGGAGGTTGCCCGGCTGGATAACGACCTGAACTTCCCTGAGAACGGTGCTTTGCGATTGGTCATGAGGGGTGGGAAATGAGCTGTAATGATACCGGTAAGAGCCCTTGCAGCTGCTGTAAGTTGCCAACGCCGGCAACACCTGCTGTGGTAGAGAACCGTCCGGGAATGTCCTCCCTGAGCTACCGGGTGGGAACTTATGACGCCTTTCGTCAGGCAATGTTTCATGCCATCTCCCAACGTCCTGATCTTGAGAGTTGGATGGTTCGTACAAGCGATGACTATGGCATCGCCTTGATCGAGATGTGGGCATATCTTGCCGATATTCTGACTTTCTACCAGGAGAGGATAGCCAACGAGGCATACCTAAGAACTGCCCTTCTTCCTGAGTCTGTAACACGGCTGGCCGCATTGCTGGACTACAGACTGGTGCCCGGAGTTGCCGCTTCGACCTATCTGGCATTCACTCTGGAGAAAGACAAAGAAGTTCAGATACCGTTAGGCATTCGCGTCCAGAGTGTGCCCGGCCAAAGCGAGAAGCCCCAGAAGTTCGAGACTGTGCAAGACATTGCCGCGAGGGCGGACATTAACAGATTGAAGATTTATCCCCAACCACAAAGTCACAATCCATTGGAGAAGGGCAATCCTGTGGGAAACGGCACCAGTGGCTATCTAGATCTAAAAGCCTTTGCGGCGTTATCTCCGGGAGATCAGTTTGTGATTTTTTCCAAATCAGTTTCCGGCATCTTTTCCACGGAAGATAAAGAGGTTATAGGATTCAAGCAATATGGGGGGCTTACCGCCTTAGTCTGGAAGCCAGAAATTCAATCGTCCGACATGAATTTAGAAAATTCTTATGCTTACAAGTTCGTGCAAAAATATAGACTATTCGGCCATAATGCTCCCAAGAGATATCTTCACTCTTATCCTGACAAGAACGGTGAAATGAAATGGATTTGGGTTAATGAAGGCGAATCGGCTGATGAAGAAATTGGCCGGCCAGAATATACCTTCGAAATACCCCCTGATAATGCTAAGAGACTAAATCTGGATGCTGTCTATGACGACCTGAAAAAAGGTACAGAAATTCTGATTTGCCCGAACCGGTCCTTCGCTTTGGTAACCATTATCACTGAAGTTCGCCAGGTTTCTGAGAGTTACGGCCCGATGAGTGCAACAGTTAGTGAGATTACCATTAAATCACCAATAACCGATAAAATTAATTTGCGCGAGGCGGAAATCTATAAGCTTGATGGGAAAATATCTTTCTTCAACTATTGCTATCCAGATAATATTGCCGGAAATTCCTTCTACCTTCCAACAAATCAGGCCGAAAAAATCGAGCTCAACCGTGCTCTGATAATCGGGGACGAAAATGGAATGCCCCAATTGGCCACGGTTACTGGAGTAGGTTCCATTGCCAATCATGGCCTCAAGTCTATTACCATCGATGAGGAGCTGAGCCCGCCTCTGGACAGCAAAACCGCTTTCATCTATGGGAACGTTGCCCAGGCAACTCACGGCGAGACTGTTAAAGATGAGGTTCTGGGCGATGGGGATGCATCAATTGGTCTGCAATCATTTCCGATAAGCAATTCACCGGTGACGTTCGTCCATCAGGCTAAATCCCCACATGGTGCTGCAAATACTCTGCTGATCCGGGTGGACGGAATATTGTGGCATGAAGCAAACAACCTCTATGGCCACTTTGGAAATGAGCGGATTTATACATCCGAAATCAATAGCGAAGGCAAGACACAGATCCGGTTCGGAGACGGGCAAAACGGGGCTCGTCTGTCCAGCGGCAACGGAAATGTAACCGCCACATATCGTAAGGGATCGGGGCGGGAAGGCAACGTAAAAGCCAACACCCTCAAGACGCTTCTAGACCGTCCTTTAGGACTCAAGAGCGTAATCAATCCTATTGCTGCCGAAGGTGGTGATAATCAGGAGGGATTGGAGGATGCCAGGAAAAATGCTCCAAATACTGTGCGCACCTTCGAGCGCATAGTGTCTTTGAGGGACTTCGAAGACGCAGCCCGCGAGTTCAAAGGCGTGGCCAAGGCAAGATCGAACTCGTACTGGGACGGCGAAGAGCAGGCAGTCATTCTGACCGTGGCCGGTGTAGATGATGCAGATATGGACCCAATCCTTCAAGAACTGGTTGGATATCTAAATGTCCGTCGAGACCGTAACCGAAAATTGAGAGTTAAAGTTCGCAGGAAAATGCCCTTACAAATGATGGTAGAGATCAAATCGGGTTCAGATTTTTTGCATAAAGATGTGCAAACGGCTGTGACCAATGCCCTGAAGGAGCATCTGGCGTTTGAAAATTTAAACCTGGGACAGTCAATTCATTTGAGCGACCTCTACCTGGCTATCCAGTGCGTTGCCGGCGTTGTCGCGGCACGCATTATCATGCTTCAATTCAAGGACCTTTCATATTCTGAGCAAAAGAAAAGGCTGGCTACCTTTCACACAGCAAACGGCGTCGGTATTCCGGACAGCGTGCAAAGCCACCTTTACATTTCTTCTGAGGAACTGATAGCCGTTGAAAATCCTGAAACAGATATCATAGTGAATCTCTGGAGTGGTCAGTAATGAGCGAAAAGAGAATCATGGATCTTTACGAGCTTTTGCCTTCAATATATCGTATCAGGGATGCCGAGCAGGGTTATAAGCTTCGCTCCCTCCTGGAGATCATCAGCGAACAGGCCGATATCCTTAAGCGTGACATAGATGGGCTCTGGGATGACCTTTTTATAGAGACCTGCAGAGATTGGGTCATACCCTATATTGCCGATCTGGTAGCAAATAATCCATTAAATGAGGTGGCAGCTCGCAGAAGGGCAGATGTAGCCAAAACCATTTACTACCGCAGGCGAAAGGGAACTCTATCCATGCTTGAGGAGTTGGCCAGAGATGTTACCGGCTGGGGAGTGCATGTGGTGCCATTTTTCGAGCTATTGGGCTGGACGCAAAACCTCAATAACTTGCGGTATAGCTTCACTTCCGACCCGGTCCAGTTGGAACCGGTCCATGATCCTTTTGCAGTGGATAGAGTTGGATCTGTTAACCTGCGCAACAGAAACGCACTGGACCTCCTCAATGGTCCCCTCGATATAATCAGCCATACTGTGGATGTTCGAGCTATCAGCCGCTCGGAGGGATGGTACAACATTCGCAAGATAGGCTTCTTTCTCTGGCGGCTGAGGAGCTATCCGATGATAGGCGTTAAGGCAAGAAAGTCCTCCTCATGCAAATATTATGGCTTTCATTTCAGCCCTCTCGGCAATCCATCGCCTTTGTTTACCAAACCCCGTCCGGAATTTGGTGAGGATGGGCTTTGTCGCGAGATCAACACGCCTGGACCGATACGCCCCCTGGCGTTCTATTTTGACAACGAGGATTATTACGTATCGCAAGATGGGGAAGACCACCTCAAATCCCAAAAGAGCATTGCGATCTATTGCGGCCATGATATCAAATCCGCCAAGCTGGTAACGATCGATAAAGTTGCATGCAAGGATCTGAGCAACTGGGCGCTCCCGCCCCAAGGCATGACTGTAGCAGTCGATCTGCGCCTGGGTCGGATCACCTTTGCGAAAGATCCTGGAGAAGTATTCGTCTGCTATAGTTATGGATTTAGCGCCGACATCGGAGGAGGTTCTTATGAGCGAAGAAACAGCCTGGCAGAGGCAGAGAAATATGAATGGGAGATAACAGTCTGCAAAAATGTAGATGCTTCTGATAAAACAATAAAATGCAGGGCCTCCACCCTGAAGCAGGCGTTGAAGGATTGGGCAGATTCTGCAAAAGGGAATTTTCGCAGCGCTATTATTACTATTGCTGACAGCTCCACTTATGAGGAGGCTATCTCTAACACTGTGATTCCGGAAGGCAAGAGCCTGGTAATTCGAGCTGCCAATCAGATGCGTCCCCATATAAGGCTGAAAGGAGATAATAACCTGCCTGGCATCTTTAAGATAAATGGTAAGTCTGGATCAAAGCTGGCTCTAAACGGGCTGCTGATCGAAGGCGGCATTAATCTGAATGAGAATATCGAATATGTAACTATAGAACACTGCACATTAGTCCCTGGCTTAAGCCTCGGCGAGGGAGGTAAGCCCCTTCACCCGGAAAGCCCGAGTGTATCCGTGCACAAAGATAACCTCAAGCTCTCTATTGAGATCGATCACTGCATTAGTGGGGCTCTAAACCTTCCTGCAAGCGTGACCTGCTTGACCGTCAAAGACAGTATTATTGATGCCTGCGATCATGATAGGTATGCCATATATTTCGCAGAAAGCACTCTTCATTCCAATCCCCAGGATCATGGTCCTGGGCCATCTACTAAGCTCGAACGTGCTACAATATTTGGTTCTGTTCATGTGAAGGAGCTTAAATTGGCTTCTGATACAATCTTCATGGAGCCGACTGTTGCCGACAAGCAGCAAGCAGGATGTGTTCGCTTCAGCTATCTGCCAGAGGGGTCCAAGACTCCTCGCAGGTACAGGTGTCAGTCGGATCTCGCTCTGGAAAAAAGGGCAAAAGACCTTGGCAAAGACCAGAGCCATAGAGAAAGTGAGGAGATAAAAGAGCAGATGCGGCCATCCTTTACCTCGGTTCATTACGGGGATCCGGGTTATGCTCAGCTTAGCCTTAACTGTGCAAAAGAGATACGAACCGGAGCAGAAGACGGCTCGGAGATGGGGGCTTTTTGCAGCCTGAAGCAGCCCCAGCGAGAGGACAATTTGCGAATCAGGCTGGAAGAGTACCTGCCATTCGGACTGGAAGCAGGATTCATTTACGTTACTTAAAAGGATGTGAAGAAAATGAAGGGCGATTTTACTAGATTTCCATTTTATCCCAAGAAGCATTACTCAGGAGTATTCAAGCAGCAGGGCAGGGTAGACCTGGATGCGGACTGGAATGAGTATGTAGAGATGCAGAGGCATATTGATCGGATCAGGACCCGAGATATCATCGGTCCTTGTGGCGTGCCCGTCAATGGCAAAGCTGATGAAGAATCCGGTGGGTTTAAAATAACAGTTGATGAGCAGAACGAAGACCTCAAGATCTCGCCAGGTAATATTTATGTTGATGGCATCCTCTGTCAGCTTGAAGATTCCACAACCTACCTCGGTCAGAAAGACTATCCTGGCAGGCCAAAGCTTGGTAAAAGCGGAACCTATCTGGTCTATTTGGATGTATGGATACGTCATATTACTGCTATCGAGGATCCCGAAATTAGGGAGACTGCCCTGGGCGGACCTGACACGACGACCCGCATCAAGACGGTCTGGCAGGTGAAGGTGGAGAAAGTTGGCGAAGATGTCAAGGAATGTGCAGATGTCAAACCCTGGGGCCAGCTTTCTCCTACCATGCCCAGCAAAGGGCACCTGACCACCTCGCTCAGCCCATCTGGAGATACCGTCAATCCCTGTACCTTGATTGCAGAGGGAGGATACATCGGGCTGGAGAACCGCCTTTATCGTGTCGAGATTCATAATGGCGGCGATACACAAGCATTGTCAAATTCTGTATCTCCTGGAACGCATTTCGGTCTTCATTCTGTGGAAACGATTAATGGCGCGAATGAATTGACGGTAAAGGCCGAAGGGTGGGCGACGCAAGGCCGAATGTCGGCGTCGGGAAAGGATGTGGAGAAAGGTGCTACTTTCAAATGGTCCCGAGATAACGGCTCAGTCGTCTTCCCAATCGAGGAGTTTGGTGAAGATGATCGAAAGATAATCACGTTGAAGCGCCTGGGTAGAGATCAGGTGCTCACCCTGCACAATGGTGATTGGGTTGAGGTGCTCGATGATGTGTCCGAGCTCTCAGGAAGTCCGGGGACCTTGGCACAGATCGTCGGTGAGCCAAACCAGGCCGCGTTCACCATATCCCTGAGCCAGGAGATCCCATCAATCTATCAGGTAAAATATCATGCCAAGGTCCGCAGATGGGACCAGAAGAGCGATGCCATTGCTGTAAACACGGACAACCCGATATATCTGGAGGACGGGATCAGGATCCAGTTCTCGGGCAGCAATTTCACGACCGGCGACTACTGGGTCTTCGCTGCTCGTACTACCGGCGAGGTGGAGACGCTGGTAAATGCGCCTCCCAGGGGCATCGAGCACCACTACTGCAAATTGGCTCTGATTAAGTGGACTAGCAATGACAATGGAGTTATCACTGCAGATGTTACGGACTGCCGCAAGAAGTTCAAGCCTCTAACGGAACTGGGCTCCAACGGTTCCTGCTGCTGCACAGCTACGGTGGGGGATGGTGTGACCAGCCATGGCGACTTTGATAACATTCAAGAGGGTATCGATTTTGTGATAGGGAAGGGTGCAGGAAGAGTCTGTATTCTCCCGGGAAGCCACAAGCTCCTCAAAACCATCACAATCAACGATTTCCGGCCAAAGTACGAAGAGATGGGTTATCAACCGTACAAGGCTGTATTAACCATATACGGATGCGGTCCTCAAACGCAGATATTTGGGCCTGAAAACCTAGATCCGGCATTCCAGTTAGATAAATCTGCACTTGTACAGTTTGACTCACTGACCTTTGAAGTTAAGCCGACTCAAAATGCTGTATTTTTAAAAAATCATTGTTTTCTGATAAAAATCTCGGATTGCATAGTAAATATAGCGAAAATAGATCAGATTGAAGGTGAGGATGACATATCTCCTCTGATGATCTCGGATAGCAAAGACATAATTATAGAGAATAACTTTTTTATTTGCCCAAGTACCTATAAATATGCTGCAATAGCTATAACTGGATCTAAAGTAATACAATTTTCTGGAAATAAATTATCCAGTGTGGGAATATGGGTGCATGACGGTTCCAAAAATATTATTATTAGAGATAACTCGATATCTGGAGCGTCGGCCGGCATTATCCTGGGTGACAAGACCAGCACCTCAGACGATAGCCAAGTAGCTGGAATTACCATTACAGACAACTTCATAGTCGAAATGGATAATAGCGGCATTTGCACTATGATGAAAGCTATTCATGGTGATCCCGTCTTTCTTATAGGAATAGGGGCCGTAGAGGGTACTACTATAGGGATCGTTCGGATAATCACCAGCGCGGACGATCTGGACAAGGTTAAGCAGGGAGACATCATGGTCACCAAGATGACCGCGAACGACATGCTTCCAGCCATGAAGCGCGCCGGGGCTATCGTCACTGATGATGGTGACTGTAACTGCCACGCAGCCACTGTGAGCCGCGAATTTGATTCACCCCGTCCCGGCGTTGTGGTGAGAACAAATACCGCGACGTTAGACCTGAAGGATGGCATGAAGGTACGCGTTATGGGCGACAAGGGCACAGTCGAAGAATGCCAAGAGGCGCTAGGAAGCGACATTGCTGATCTTATCATAGATCGCAACAGGATATTTAGATGCGCTAAAAAAGGGATCGATGAGAGATTCGATAATGAAGCTGTTGGCGGCATTGTGTTGAGAGATATTTCGGGTCTTCGAATAAGTGGAAATTATATCGCCAAGAATGGTTATGGGTTTTTTAATGTCCCCCACGAGCCTGCGTGCGGGGTTTTCGTATCGATGTGCCAGGGACTCGAAATAAAAGATAACCTCATAACAGATAATGGAGTTAAAAATGACTATACAGAGCCTGAAGAAGCATATCAGGCAGGCATAGTAGCGCTGCACGTAACCGGAGGCAGTTTGCCTGCGGGATATCTGCATGATCTTGCTGAAGCGGGACTGAGCGGCCTTCGGGCAGGAGTTTCGTCTGCAACGATCACCGACAACGTAGTAGTAACCCCCCGCGGCCATGCTTTGATCATCGTTGGACTGGGCCCAATGCGGATAGCTGATAATTCTCTCACAACTCTTGGCAAATGGAGCCAGCCAGTTTATAAAATTCTTAATTCCAAGATAAATCAGTGCGTGTGCATCATCAACTACGGTATAGCCCTTGAACTGGCAGCATTTGATTTGATTGGACCTGGCGAGAAATATGTAGGCGAAAATTATACGCCAAAGAGCATTGCATTAGGTGCCGTCCCATTCGTTAAACTTAGAGAAGTACTAACGGATATGGCCGTCAATGGCCAAGTGCTCTTCCACGGAAACCAGGTGACCTTTCAGACAGAAGAAATGGGTAAAATCGATGACCCTCCAGCTGAAAACGTAACTGATGAAGGTGTTTTTATTAGGGGCCTTGATGGGATCGTAAAAGATTCAATTGGCTCACCGATAATAATTGCCTCAGGAGATGATGTATCATTCCAGGATAATCAGATCTTAATTGAATCTATTGGTGAATTTGTCATAAGCAGCGTTACAACTCTTGCCCCAACCGTTCGGGCTTCTTGTAATCGTTTCTCTGAGCTAATTCCTTCAATTAAAAGCCCCCTCAGGGGATCTTTGATTTCCTATTTATCGCTCGGATACATGAATATAGCTACAGATAATCAGGCAACCAGATGCCTTTTGGTTTTCGGCCTAAAAAATATTCAAAGTCATAACCAAATAGCTTATCCAATATTATGTGATAATATTAAATCAGCTTTGGTCAAAATGGTAACAAGTTTGTTCGAAAATGATTTAAATGGATTGGTGGCTATGGTTACAGGTCCGCTCAGCAAATTTTCTGATGCCCAGGACATTCGTGCATCGCGAAAAGCATACAAGGCTTCTAGGATGAATGTAGCCTATGGAGAAACACACCCCAATTCTATTTCCGCACAAAAAGACTCTATTGCTGCTGAAAAGTTAGCTCGATCCTTGCGCAAGATGAATGACTTATTAGTCCCAACAATTCCCATGCTTCATCCAAAGGACTGGCTTGTCTTCGGAAGAGTCCTTAAGCAGGATGGTAAGCCGGCAAAGGGCTTGGAAGTTCAGGTCTTTGATCGTGAAAAGAAACGTGGTGATCTGCTGAGAAATGCCGGCACTGATGAAAATGGCAACTTTTCGATCATCTATCCTTATTCCCCACCGATTGAGGGCGAATTGCCTGACCTATATTTAACGGTGAAGGATGCAAAAGGGAATGTGCTTTTCTCCTCAGAAAAGGCTATGAGATATGAGGCAGATAAAGCCGAGTATTATAAGATAGTCCTCGAGAGGGCTACGATGTAAACCCAGAAGCCTAAGTAACCATAAATCTTTGCCATTGTTCATCTTGTAAGTGGAACCAAATAGAAATGATAGCCTTTGTACTCAAGAACTGGCTTTTTCATTTTTCACTTCCTCGGCATCGCGCTTAAAAGGTAGATGTAACCAGCTCGACAATTAGCGAAAATTGATTCCGAAATTTCCTTAAGTAAGAAAGTTTTTAAAGAAAGAAGCCCCTTAAGCGGAGTATACAGCTGAAATAATATGCTTCGCAGACCTGAAAGGCTAGGGCGAAGGAGCAAGCGCTCGGGATGCAAAATCACGAACCTGCCCTTTAGCTCTGAGAGGCTACGACATTCATCAAGCTCAAAAGGAGAAATCGTTATCATGAAGAGAACGATACTATGCGAGTGCGGCGAGTTCGTCCAGGGTCACACATTCAAGGATTACATTCCGACCACAATCAGCCCCTCCACCTCCACCTTCGGCCACTCGGGCTGCGGGCTGATATTCAACCTCGTGGACGGAAACCTTCCCAAAAGTTTCTCGACGCGCATACAGCTAAAGGGCATAGCCATGAGATTTGCAGAGATGAACAAGATGGAGAACGAATTTGTGTGCCTTTTCCTGCTTGAGGTGGATCGTTTGAAGTCTCGGGGCAACATCTGCGACATTGACATCCTCATTGCCGCCCACAAAACTGTCCAGGGGAGGATTTCTCCGGCTGGGGTATGAGAGGCCAAGGGGATGAGCACGGGATATCTACTGCAAACTCATCCAAATCCTTCCAGGAAACTCTTTATGCACCACTTCAGATCCGGGTGGTATCCGCCTTCCAGCACGGCGAACCTGTGCCCGCCGCACCTCTCCGACCCTTTCCGTATGGCTTCGCCTATCTTCCGGTAGTCCTCCTTTTTCAGCAGCTTGCCCCAGTCCTCCAGGTAGGTGTCAAAGCCCGCACAGACGCCTACAATATCGTAATCAAAGTTGTGGAAGGCGTCTTCCACCTGGCCTAAATAACGGCTCTCATCCATGTTGAGATACTCGAAGTTCTCATCTACCGACCAGGGGTTGACAATCTTTACGTTGCAGTCACCCCGAAAGATGCTGACGGTGCCGTCTCCATAGTGCAGGTCGATATCGATGATCAGCGCTTTCTTCGCCCTGGGTCTGATATTTTTTATGGCGATGGCCATGTTATTGAAGTAGCACATTCCCCAGGCCCGGTTGGCTGCGGCGTGGTGCCCGGGCGGGCGCACCAGGGCGAAGGCGGGCTCGCCTTGCATGGCCAGCTCGGCTGCGGCTATGGCACCGCCAGCCGCAAGAGACGCCGCCTCAAAGTGACCGCTCTGTCTTACGCGATCAATATGCTCTCTGCCGTGCACTTTGCCGATTTGATCCAGGCCGCAGGGTGACGGCTCTATGAACATATAGCCAAGCTTTTGCAGCTCAACGGCCGGCAGTCGCACACGATCCGGATTTTCCACTGGGTTTGCCGGATATCGTTGCTCATATTTTCTGCTGTATACTATTAACACATTATCATTTGATCATCACAAGGACTATATGATAAGTCCTCCAAGCACTAGTTGAATGCCGAATTTCAATGTCCTTCTGGAAGGTGCCTGGCTGGTAAGAGATGTCAAGACTGAGGATGACGCCATCGGTGTGGCCATCTCGGAAGCCGGCAAGCGGTTGAATCAGAGAAAGATGGACTTCGTCGAGGTGGAGATGGGTCAATGGGACTGCCCGGAGTGCAGCGAGCCTTTGCCTGGCGTATTTCTCGTCGCCAGCACGGCCCTGGTGGCGTTGCTCTTTGAGATGAAGATATTCAACGCAGAAAGTGAGGAGCATGCCGGGCGCATAGCCAAATCTTCTATTGGAAAAGCCCTGGGTGCCATACCCCTGAACGTTCTGGAGACGGACCTGATCAATTAGCCTTTTTTTAGAAAAATCCCTAATTTTTCTCGCCGAAGACTTTGGGGCCAGGTTTTGCTGCCGATTTTAGGGCAGGGCTCTTGGCAGAGGCTACCCCGAGCCCCAGCGACCTGGCCAGCTCCCTGAGATCTCTTTTGCCCGGCTTTGCCGCTTTTGCTCTCCTGGGCATTTGCTGCTCCTCATGACGGGTATTATTCTCGGGTGGTTTCACCATCTTCCACTCCGCGATCTTTTTTATAATTATTTCTCTGCCCTCTTTTGCGTCTACTAATATCAAATCCTCTCTCACCCAATCTGGCAAAAATCCATTGACACCGCCCAGGCTATCATCCCCAAACCGGCGATCGCAGAACAGGAGCACCCCCCTTTCCGATTCAGCGCGAATGACTCTTCCGGCTGCCTGCAGTCCCCGGTTAACGGCCGGCAGGGTATAGGCGATGAGCATTCCCTTGGCCCGGCCATACTTTCGGGTATAGTAGCCGTTGATCTCTTTTTGAATCTCATCGTATGCAGCCAGGGGTAGGCCCACCACGGCCACCCCGTTTAAAGCCTCGCCTTTGTAATCAATTCCCTCGGCCAGCTTTCCGCCGCATACACCCGTCAAAACGCCTCCGCCCCGCCCGGCCAGCCGGAAGAATTCCTGCAAAATAGAGGGCACATCATCGCTACTTCGGGGCTCAACGCACAGCTTCTTTCCCGCCTTTTGGCAAGAGGAGAGACATACCTCCCTGTAATTGTTCATCATCGGGTAGGAAGTAAAAAAGATAGCCACACTGCCGGGAACGCATTCTATTATCGATCTTATGTGCCCGGATATCTCCTCCCTGTTGTCCGCATCTTCCCTGATCTCCAGTTGAGTAGTTGCCTTTTTTGCAGCCATTAGCAAGCGGTTCTCTTTGGGAAAGGGATTGGGCAGGCTGAGCTTTTGTGCCCTGCCCTCCTCGCCGAGACAGTACAGCTCATAGGCCTCGAGAGGGGAGAAGGTGCCGGAGAGCATAATAGTAGCGTTGATGTTGTCGGTGATGCGACGAATATTGGCGGCGGGATCAATATTGTTGACCTCCAGACGCGCAAATTTCCTGCCGCCCGAACTCGTTACTGCAATCTTTCTCTGGTATGATGGATCCTTTTCTGCATTCTCCACATCCCTGAGGTAAAGCAGCACCAGTGCTAAACTAGGCTGGATGTCGCCCTGCAGGTTCTCGCGATCGCCTTCCGCCAGATTCAGGTCGGCTACAGCCACGGCAACATCTGAGAAATTAGATAGCGCATCATCAATATCTTCGACACCATCGTAAAGGAAGGTGCGGAATAAATCTGCGTCCAAGAGCGCCTCCCCTTCTTGCATCCTCTCCTGCTTGCTCTGCAAAAATCTCTTCAGCCGGGGAAGAAGAAGGCGTATAACTCCGATTCCCTCCCGTCTCCAGGAAGCCTTTTCTCGCGTCTCTTCCAGCCGGGCCTGGCCAAGGCTTCCTTCGAACCTCTCTACCTCTTTTTCCGCTTGATCTACCATGCGCATGGAAAGAAGGCGCGAGTTCATGGCCCGTACGGCATCACCCAGGTTATGCGCCTCATCAATGATCAGGGTAACCTTTTCTGATTCCATCTCCAGCCACTGAAATATGATATCTTGAAAGTCCGGGGAAAAGAGGTGGGAATAGTTCATGATCACCATGTCGCAATTTTTGGCATAGAGGCTCATGATCTCGTAAGGACAGATTCCCTGGCAGGATTGAGTTAGTCGGGATGGCGGTGTGATGTTCTTTTTTAAGCCCTCCACTACATCCAGGGCACGACTTGAACGCCGGAAATGGACCGTTCCGTTCAACTCGAAGCCCTCTCTACTTCTCAGGTAATATGGACAGAAGGTACGATAGCCGGGCTCCTCCTCTGGAATACTGTCGGAGGCAGGATCATAGATGCTCCCACTGCTTTTACCGATCCTTGAGGAGACATAATTTTTTGTCCACTCTCGAAGCCTGGAGCATCCGGCATAAACGCTCTCCCCGCGAAACTCATCTTCCAGGGGACAGATCTTCTGCTTGCCTACCATATAGGCTATTTCCGGCCTGTGCCGGGTTTTTGACCAGATCTTGTTTACCTCGTCGATGTAGATATCAATCTGAGATACCGTTCGCACAGCAACTACGGTCTTCCCAGTAGCAGCAGCTAAAACCGAGCAAATGCAGCTCGTCTTTCCCGTGCCGGTGGGCGCGTCTATCATCAGCACACCATGATCGCCTTTGCTCACAACATCATAGACCGCGTCCAACATCCTATCCTGGTAGGGCCGGAGGGACTCATAAGGGAAATAGTCCAGGTACACGTGAGAAGGATAATACTAAGAAGAGATAAATGCTCTCCACGGGGTGAAAATGAAACTTGTTATGGAAAAGTTAAAATTGTATTGGAGACTTGATTAATTAAGGGAGCACATGAGGTGGGGATTATGAAGCGGATCATAGTAATCTTATTAATGTTCTTGGCAGCGGCAGATCTTCTATTGGCGGCGGCATTGTCGAGTGAATCCGGCTTTGCAGGTATCCTCGGGCCGGATGGAGCTGTTGTCTCAATACCTGGAACAGATACCAAGAAGGTTGAGGATAAAATGGCTGAGGCTTTGGCCAGACTTGATTCCTGGAAGAAGGCCCGGGCAGAAGAGAAGATAGAACCGGTTGTCGGCAACACAGACCAAACCGAATTGCCCTCCAGACCACCTCTCAATTCAACTGAAGCTAATTCGACTCAAGCTAATTCAACTGAAGCCAATTCAACGTCAGGCAATTCGACCTTAGATAATAATAGCATCATCAGCCCTCCCGGCAATTCTCCCATTCTCAACTCGGATGATCAAAGGGCTGATGCAGGCAGAATTGATGCAAATGATGCGAATAGCCCGGCAGGCAGGCAGAATGTAGGGTCCAGCTCCAAAGCGCTCTTCAATGGCTACTACGGCATGACCGCCACCAGGCATGAGATGGGCAAGAGCGGTATAAAATCCAAAATGTTTTTGAGCGGGAACTTTGAGATGGACAAGACCGTCAAATTCCAGGACCAGGGCGCCGATTAGTTCGCGAGGCAGAGAATGAAATGCATTGCTTTTATCTTTATTCTTATTTTCACGGTCCTCTCCAGTAGTTTTTCGGCTCTGGCGGCCGAGCCTGAGGAAGAGTGGAATTTAACCTTTGGGGGGCGGTACGCTGATGGGGCCTGGTGTTTACAGGAGACAAAGGATGGCGGCAATATCCTGGTAGGAAATTCTGCTTCCAGGGGAGAAGGAAGCGACCTGCTCCTGATCAGAACCGATAAATTGGGAAAATGCATCTGGAGCCGGATTTGGGGAGGATCGGGAGAGGATGTGGGATACTTCGTGCAAGAGACGGAAGATGGCGGATTCATTGTCACGGGAAGCACAAAATCCTTCACCATGGGCGAGGAGCTTTTATGGCTTGTCAAGACGGACGGCAACGGGAGCCTGAGCTGGGACAAAACCTTTGGCGGATTTGTATCTTCTTCCGGGGATGGCGGGTGGTCTGTGAATGAGACTGATGACGGTGGCTACATCACCGCCGGATACACCCAATCACTGGGAAGCGGCAGAAAGGATCTCTGGCTGCTGAAGACCGATGCCATAGGAAGCAAAATCTGGGATAAAACCTTTGGCGGAAGGGAAGATGATGTGGGCATGTCCGTCTTGCAGAGCCGAGACGGCGGGTTTATTGTGGCAGGACGTACGGCATCCTTCGGCAAAGGTGGAGACGACATCTGGCTCCTTAAAACCGATTCCCAGGGAGAAGAGCTATGGAACAGAACCTTTGGCGGTAAACAGGATGATGCCGGCTTTCAGGTTGTAGAGCTAAAAGACGGCTATGCAGTGGTAGGCAGGACGGAATCCGGCTCGGATAAGAATAAGATTATTCTCATTAAAGTGGACCCTAATGGCCAAAAGCTGTGGGAGAAAACTTACCGGGGCAGCTCAGCCTCTTCCCTGCAATCGACTAAGGAAGACGGCTATATCATTGCAGGAAGAATAGACAATAAAAAAACCGGGAGAGATGCGCTCATCATTAAGACCGATTCCACAGGCCGACAAGAGTGGTCGATGACCTTGGGAGGTAGCTTTGACGATATCGGCACCTATGTAATTCATAGCAGAGATGGCTATAAGCTAGCCGGCATAACCAGCTCTTATGGCCAGGGAAGGGAGGACGTCTGGCTGGTCAAACTTAGAGAGGATCAAAATGAGACACAATCGCAGAATTTGGTATTTTCAAATTCTGATGCTCCCGAAAATTAGGATTAGGGCTCTTCGCTATTTCCAGTTGCTAACCCCAGGTTACTATGTTTTTCCTGTTTTTAGTTAGTCGCTCTGTGCGTTCTCTGTGAACTCTGTGTCTCTGTGGTGAAAACGTCGTTAGCCACTGGTTATAACCAATGGTTTACGGACTACCACCACAGAGACACAGAGCGCACGGAGGACTCACAGAGGACTCGATTATTCTATTATCCGCGCGAAACAGCTAGGAACCAAAATTAGTCTAAGGAAGAAAAAATTTTTAAAAGATGAGATACATATATTCACTGATGCCAACACTCGTCAGGATCTCTGAAATAGGCCTCTATCTGCGTTGCCCCCGGCTGATTTACTTTGAAAATCTAAGAAGGACGCCCCAAAAGATCGATACCAAGCACCTCCTTTTGCGTAGCCTCATGCTCTCTTTTTCCCAAAAAAACGATCTGGAAGGACAGCTAAAAGAGAACCTGACCAGGTTGGAAGCGGAACTGCCTTTGGTTTATGAGATCGAGCCAGAGGAGATGGAGCCGGCCTGCCGGGAGCTGGAAGGAGAGATTGCCGGTATTGCTCAGGGCCTGGCCGGGCACCTGGATCATCTGCTTCCCTGCTTGGCTGAGGTTGACCTCTATTCTGATCGGTTAGGCCTTTCGGGCCGGCTGGACCGTCTGGCGCCGGGCAGCACTCCTTCCCTCATTCGCACCGGCAAAGCCCCAGAGGACGGCATCTGGAAAAAGGACAGGCTGATGCTGGCAGGCTATGCCCTGCTCTTGGGAGAAAAGAACAGGACGCATATAAATCAAGGACTGGTGGAGTATCCGCGTCAGGCCCTGGTGCGAGCCGCTGAGATTCATGGCGTAGATAGAGCGCGAGTGCTGCGCATTCGAGATAGAATAAGGCTGATAAAGGAAGGGCAGCTTCCCGACCGGCCCGAGGATGCACCCTGCCCGTCCTGTTGGGCCACGGAGATTTGCGAGACGAGGCACAGCCTGGCGTCGAGATTCTTTTAGGCATATTCTATTATGCTCCGAAGCTGACGGCAGAGCGCGCTGTTCTTGGTCCATTCGCTGATTAAGGGGATTTCTGAAATCCCAAAAAACCGGATGGGAATAACAAGGCTCTGCGCCTGTTCAATGGCACTACTCACTCCTGCGCCGATGGCGACTCTACATCGACGAAAGCCGCTTCGATCAGGCTCCAACCGCCGTAACGCCGGTAGGATTCTGCAACTTCCTGGCGCATGTCGTCAAACTGCTCTTGGGTTAATTTGAGATGTGATGCCAATCCATTAACCAATGATTCGATCCTTTTTTGTTCTGCATGGCCGATTCTTCCGAAAATCATTGAGCTTAGAATTATTAAATGAAGACCTTCTTTGGCACAGCCACCATTTGCAGCCATCATACCGAGATTAGATAAAGTAAAAGCCTCACCTGCTGTGTCACCAATTTGCTGTCTTATTTTAAGCGATTCTTTGAACATTTCAAGCGATTTTTTATAATTATTTTGATGATAATTTACCATGGCCATTTCATGCCAACATGTTGCTTCACCATACCTATGCTTTTGTTTCTTTAATAATACCATAGTTTTCTGTAAATGATCAAGCGATTGTTCGTATTTTCCGATATTTATATAATTTGATGCTAGATTCTGCCTGATTGCAGCCTGCAACACATCATTTTCGGTCTGCTGCACGATTTTCAACGCTTTTTTGAATGTCCTCTGGGCTGTTTTGTAATTGCCTTCTTTCAAATCGATAGATGCTAAGTTGTTCAGTGTTTCAGCCACGTAAGCTTTTTTACCGATATGCTTTCTTATCTTTAACGCTTTTTGGAACTTCTCTCTGGCGGATTTGTAATCTCCCTTCGCCATATCGATTGTGGCCAAGTTATGCCAGGCTAAGCCCTCTTCGGTCTTATCACAAATACTTTGAGATATTGCCAGCGCACTTTGGGTCCATTCATACGCTGCTTCGTAATTTCCTTGATAATAGTATGCCTGACCTATCCACATCATAGGAGACGGATGTTCGTTGTACTTGCCAAGAAGCTCTCTGTTCAGTTGTTTTACTCCTTCATATAGACCGCTTTGCATGAATGATACAGAAATACTATCTGTAACTTTTCGTGTCGATTCGTATTCTTCAGCTTGAAGATACTCCATTCTTGCCAAAAGCAGACAATCTGCCCAAAAAAGATTTAGATCGCTTGATCGCTTTTGATTTACTAGCCCGCTGAGAAAATCACCCGCCGCTCTGTGCGCCGCCTTCCGATCAACGGGGCTGAGCTGCGCCAGTAGCCAGCTTCGCAGGAGCCCGTAGATGACCCAAAGCTCTCCGCCCCCTCTCTCGGCATTGGGGTAAGCGAAAGCGTGATCTTGCCACGCCCGGACGAATCCGAGCAGGTTCTCAGAAATCTCGCCTGTAACCGCCTCCAGTCCCTCGAAGTTTATGGCAACGCCGTAGACCGCAGCACGGCTGAGCGCCCTCTGGGATTCAGGGCTGAGGTAGCTGTAGAGCCTTGAAGTGAAGATCTGCTCACAATACTCGTCCAGGTTCTTCTGCATATCGCCATTTTCAATGTCGGTGGGAAACTTTACAGCCTCCAGTTCTTTTTTCAGCTCTTCGACGGATATGCCCCTGAGCACGGTTCGTATTTGGCCGAGGAACCTAGGCGTGCCTCCGAAGAGATGGTGGATCTCATGCAGAAGATCATGAGATAGTTCGCCCGAACGGAGGCGCGCGTCCACCACATCGTCTCGTCTAAGGAACTTGAAGAAGGATGCATCGCTGAAGTCACCCAAGGGCATCTCTCTGACCTTTGGAGGGAGCTTTCCCGCCGGGGTGTATCGCGAGCTAACGATTGCCCTCGAACTTCCGGTTAGGTTTGCGAGGAGGTGCTCGTAGAACTCAGCAAGCTCCTGGTCCAGTATGCTTCTTTTGGCCTCGTCCATATTCGACTCAAAGTTGTCAAGGACGAGGAGGAAGCGGTTCTTGTTAAGAATCTCGATTGAATATCTCAAACGCACATCGGCTGGAATATGTGGATTCGAGAGCTTCTGGTAGGCGTCGTCGAGATCGGCGGCGAGAAATGCCTCGCTGAGGGTCTGGATGAGACGGGCCGCGCTCAACGGTTTCTCCTGAGAGCTAGGAACAGCTATGGGCGTAAAGCCGTCGCCTTCCAGCTTCCAGGCAAGACGCGTCGCAAGAGAGCTTTTTCCGCTTCCGCCTAGGCCAGTTATGATAACCGTCTGAATGGAGCCGTCGCGGAGCGCTGTGATGAGACTCTGCTGCTCGCGCCTCCTGCCGACGAAGTGTTCAGCGTACCCCTCGATCATCCCGGGAAGTGGTCGCTGCGGGCCAATTTTGCGCGGAGGCACCTCCTTTGGCCGTCGGGGGTCTGGATCGAAGACAAGTCCCTGGTCGGTGGCTGAGTAGAGAACGGGGAGGGTCCACGACGGATCTCCTCTCTTCTCGCACGTCTCCCGAACGGCCTGGCGGGCCTGGACTAATGCCCGGTCCACAGGCCTACCAGCAGCCAGGGTCCTGTAGAAAGAGCGGGCGAACTGGTTGGCAACATCATCTGATATCGAGGCCGCCCAGCCTATGGAGAGGGGCACCTCATCGTCCACCAACCCCTGACAGATGCCACCCAAGGCCTCGGTTGGCGGGGCTTTGCCGGTCTGGCAGCCGCTTACGAAGACGCACTGAACATCGCTTGCAGCCAACATTCTTCGAAGCTCCTTGGAAGATCTCATATCGGCATTGCCACTCTCGTCCTCGAAGGCGAAGTAGCCCAAGGCAGAAACGTCCATTAAGGAGGCCGAGCACTTCCTGCAAACGGCCTCGTTGAGTTCGTTAAGCCATTCGCAAAGGGGGCACTTTTTGATGACCGCTCCGTGGCCCGTTAAATGGACGATGTGAGGCTGAAACTGCTCGACATGATCGCGGAGATCCTGGAAGCTACCGAGGTCGCAGGAATCGAAGGCGACATCAAGCCCAGAGATCGCCCTGAGGAGGTACTCCTCTTCCCGCTCGAAGTCCAGGGTTAGGAGATCTATCGGAGAAGAGACTGCCAAGAGGAGTCGGAGGGGGCGGGGGCGCAGGTCTCCTTTGAAGGTGGGGATTTCTTGCCCTGATCGTGGAAATCGGCGTATGCTGAACTTTGAATCCACACCCAGAAAATCCCCCAAGGGTGGGCGAAGAAGCTCCCATGGCAGGTTCAATATATCCGGAACATCCGAGGCGATCACTATAAGGCGCAGAGATCCAGATGTTACTTTTGCCTTAACATTCTCCCAGGACCCGGCAAGCCAGATGGAGAAAAGCTCCGCGCCGAAGGCGTTCAGCTTCTCAGCGGCCAATCGAGGCGCAAAGCCACCTTCGAACATGCTGTTGTAGCGTCTGGAGATCTCTCGCACCGTTTTGTAATTTTCTGGCGAGAGGTTCCGGTTGCTGTAGACGACCTCGCCGTCCACCTTGACGTAAAAGAGGAAAGTGCCCTGATGTTGAGTTCCTGCCTCGTTTATGGAAAGGGTGATGATCGCATGCTTTGTCATCTTATGAGCCTCTGGAGATGGACCTGGAATGGTTAACCTTTCGAAGGTATCCTTAAAAACTTATCCTAGATTAGAGGGGAAAAATGCCCTCCGCTGTTCGTGTGTGGGTATTAAAATGAGCAGGATGGGACCTCGCAAGCCCTCAAGGATCTGGCAGAATGGCTGAGCTATGTGAACGCAGCATCTAGGTCCTATGACACTTTTTCAAGGTTATAAAAATTATTGGAAAAAAGTGATATATGCCGAATATGAAGTCGCCATCATACTTTCTTGAATGTCCCTCCTCCTACAACCATCCCTTCCATATTTACTTTCTGGTAGTTCAACTCAATCTCAGTCGGCGAGATCACATCGCCCCACCAGTAGGCGTTCTCGTCCACCATTGATATGGACTCGTTTTCGCTGCACAAGACACCCAGCACAACTTGCACAGTCAGGGGGCTCAAGCCTGGAACCATCGTCCCCGAAAATGTTCGTCCTTGTTGCTCTGAGATGGTCAGGCTATATTCTTCACCTGGCCAGTAGGAGACCGTCTCATTCGGCAGCCACGCTGTATTCTTGTCAAATCCCACAAAATCCATAACTCCGGACCAGTTGCCTGTCATATCAGGCAAATCAGTTGCCATCGCTGGAATGCAAAGGGCCAGCAATAGCATCAAAGCGAATATCTTCCTCATGTCAATTACCTCATTTGAAAAGCCAAATTAACCGGCTAGGTGCTGCTAATATACTACTATTAGTTATTACAATTTAAATTTTTTCTAAAATCCAGCTTAACTTTTGCTACCTCCGATCCAACCAGATCTAATTATTGGATCAGCTTACCCTGGTCCTACCTATCTCGCGTCGGCTCCTGGCATGCCCCTCCGCTCCAGCCCCGTGTGCATCCCAGCCGAGCGAAGCCGCGCGCGCCCCCGCCCAGGACCTGGCGGCGATCCTGCAAGAGGTAAGGAGCCTGCGAGCTGATTTTGAGCTATTTCAAGAGTGAATTGCAGAGGACCAAGCCGCGGATAGCAGAAGGATAAACACCCTCATTCGGCTTGTCGCCTTTAATCTAATTTGCATTTGGAGACGGGGTAGCGAAACGGTTGGGGATGAAGAAAGGAAATATCAAGATCGCTATTGAAGACGCGATTAAGAATTGGATCATTCCAGAAATGAGTTGAATATGCAGAAACCTATAAATATCAAGACTGAGTACATTGCTGCTAATAACAACTAAACGGGCGGTAGGGCATATTATGATTGTCCCTTTAAACAACACCATTATGTTGGCCGCCTGGTATACCAATCATTTTATTAATCTTATCTCATCGACGCATGTTGCCAAATCGATAAAGCGATCTAAGAGTGGAACTGGTCGTTGCTGGCAGCCGCGTGAAATCATTAGTGAGGCCACTTGAATGGTGGGAAATGATGACGCCGGATGAGTTGGAGAAGTTCAAGCAGATCGTTTTCGAGAAGAATTGGGCAGGGAGATTTGCGAGACCCGGGCATAGTCTGGCGTTAAGATTTTTTTATATAGGCGTGCAAACCCATACCTTATAAAGGGGAAGCCTCATTTGCTGCTACGAAACCAAGAACATTTCTAATCCGACGACAAAGCGCGCTGTTCTTGGCGGATTAAGAGGACAATAAATGGCAACCATCGAGGAACAGATCAAGGCACTGGAAGAGGAGATCTTTAACACTCAGAAGAACAAGGCTACTGAGCACCATCTGGGCAAGATCAAGGCCAAGATCGCGAAGCTGAAAGCGCAGCAAGAGCTTCAGAAGATCAAGGGCGGCGGCGGGGGTAGAAGATACTACATCAAGAAGTCGGGAGATGCAACGGTGGCCCTGGTGGGCTTTCCATCGGTAGGAAAGTCAAGTCTGCTCAACCACCTGACCGCCTCCAAATCAGAGGTTGCCGCATACCAATTCACTACCCTGGAGGTCATTCCGGGGGTCATGAAATACAAAGGCGCTGAGATCCAGATACTGGATATGCCGGGCATCATCAAAGGTGCCGCCAAAGGCAAGGGCCGGGGCAGAGAGGTCATAACGGCAGCTCGCGCCGCGGACATAATATTACTATTGGGGGACGTCTTCAACTACAAGCTGAATATTCTGGAGCGCGAGCTTTACGATGCAGGAATCCGGCTGGACAAACAGCCCCCCAATATTCACATCACACAGGACAAGAAGGGCGGCATAATCATACGCAGCACTGTGCCGCTCACCCACATGACGGAGTTTCAGATCGCGGATATCATTCGCGCCTACGGAATTGTCAATGCCAATATCACGATTCGCGAAGACATAGATACCGACAGCCTGGTGGATTTTTTGGCCGGAAACAGAGTTTACATTCCGGCAGTGGTGGCCATAAATAAGTTCGACCTTCGATTCGGAGACGTAGAGACCAGGATCAATGAAGAGCTGAACAGGGACTATCTGCCACTCTCTTGCGCCACTACTCAGGGCCTGGAGGAGCTAAAGGAACTTATTTACGACCGGCTGGGTTTCATTCGCGTCTATCTCAAGCCGAAAGGGGGCAAAGCAGACCTGGAAGAGCCTTTGGTACTACTGGACGGAAGCAGCGTCAGATCGGTTTGCGAGCATCTTCATCGCGACTTTGTGAACCTCTTCCGCTATGCTCTGGTCTGGGGCAAGAGCGCCAAATTCCCCGGTCAATCGGTGGGGCTGGATCATGAGCTCAAAGACAGTGATATACTCTCCATAATTACCAAGAGAAGGTAGGAAAGCAAGAATAAATTATATTTCGTTTTAACCGGTAAGTATATAACCTGAGCGGTTCTTTAAGTGATGCTGGATTCGTCGATTCAAAGAGATTTGTTGAGATGTTTTCAGAAACCGTTTCGATTCCTTAAATCGATTCAAAAGGCAAGTGAATATAAATGTTTGAGCGAAAATATGAAAACAGCGGTAGCAGTGGTAGCGGCGGCAGAAGTGGCTACAATAGCGGTCCTAGAGAAATGACAGATGTTACTTGTTCAGAATGCGGCAAGCAGACACAAGTCCCCTTCAAACCGGATGGGTCCAGGCCGGTATACTGCAGCGAATGCTATCAGAAGCACAGACCTGCCCGATCACCCGGTAGATACTAAACCTTCAATATTTCTTAATGATCTATTTATAAGAGGGCCTTGGTTTCGTATATAATGCCCTCGCAATTTTTGCTATGATGGACGAAATAATGAATGTTGATTAGAATAAATTAGAAATTGGGCATGGGGTAGAGTCGAAATGAAACAACCTGAGAGGCAAGACATAGCGAAATTTGACGGCATAATCTCCGAGCTAGGAAGAAGAGGGATAGTTGTGCTGATGCATCGTCCCACCCGTTGGGGTTATGTCGTGGACGCGGTCATTCCTTCAATAAAGATAGTCATTCTAAAGATGCCGGATCTGACTAAACAGGTCAAAGTAGCCATGAGCCAGTTTCGGGATCTGATTAACAGGCTGGAAAGCGATGGGTATCAAGTCATGGTCATTCCCAAGAACAGCATGGATGAGGCACAGGTCAAAGCTTTCTGCGATCGGATCGCTGCTGAGCCGGCTCTAGCTGCCGCCTGATTTTTTCTTATTTTGCCTTGCCGCTGTAAATCCGGAAAAGCCCTGTTTTTGGAAGGAGAACTTCTCGCCGGACTTTGATTCAAGTGTCCCCTGCAAAATTGAGACCTGGTGGAAGATTAGAACGCTTGGCAAAGGAGGCTGGTAGTCGAGAGCAGTAGCCGCGCTCTTTTGCACATCTACTGCCAGATCCAGGGTGTAGTCCCCGTTATCTGCCTCTACATGATAGGCGGCCGGGTAGATTTCAGCCGTCATATTGTAAAATGCATTTGAATAATTCAGTTTGATCTGCTTATCCGAGAAAACGATGCTCTTGCCGTCTTTCTCTATTCCCAGAAATGCCACTCTTTGCTCGCCCAATATCTCAGCGAATGCCAGGCTGAATCCTTCGAGGGGAACTGAAACCGAGGCCCTGGTGATTTGAGGATCGCTTAAGGCAAAGCGGCCCCAGGCATGCTCGTGAAAGCCTATTCCTTGCAGGCTTTTTGTCCTGTTGCCGATGGTAAGAGTGCCGGTTACCTGGGCGGAGGGCATGTAAACCAGCCATTTAATCCAATCACCCTTGAGGTGGCCGATATGCTCCTGAACCGGGATGGCAAACCAGGGGCGAGCCGTGGGCTGATAAACTAGATCCCAGCGGATAGGGTCACCGGTGGCATTGTCCAGGACCTCACCCCAGACCTGCAGGTTCGGCTCTTCCTCTGTGGAAAAGCCGCTCTTGTCAATGTCAAACATGGGAGATTTTCGATCTCCTCCATATCCAAGGCTTTGGTGCTGGCCTATGATATTAGGCAGGCCATCCTGCATGGCCACAGCCTGCACCTGAATCTTTCTTTCAGAGGAAATATTGTCCGGGTCGCTGAGGAGATATACCACCTGGAACTGAGTGTCATTATCCGCTACATCGAAGTACCACCACTCATTGTAGAGCTGGTCATCCACGCCATTGGCCATGTAGTGGTAGGCATCGTCCTTGGGAGAGGCATCGATCGCACAACCCATGCCCGACAAAAAGAGCGCGACTATTGCTATCAATAATGCATTACGCCTGTCGCAGATAAGTTGCATAAGTCTCCTCTGGATCATCAAATCATAATTGATTATCATCCCAAATATAGCTATCCTTAAAGGCTAAACTGAAATAATAGTATCGGCATAAACAGAAAAAAGCATCGGTGCAAAAGGAAGAGATGAATGGACAAGAAATCGGTTTTAAGAGCGGTTTTTCGGTTTGTCAATAGATTTATTGTAGTCCCGGCATTTCGAAGAGGCTGGGGGCTAATCATATCCAATTCCCTCACAGGAGATATTATGGTGCTGGGGATAGCGGGCAGAAAGACGGGAAAGATTCGCTATACTCCGGTGAGCTATGCCAGGATCGGGCAGAATATCTACTGCTATCAGGGAAAAGAGACGAAAGGACAGTGGTATCTGAACCTGCTGGCCAATCCAGAGGTTGAGGTGATCCTGCCTGGCGGCCGCTTTTCCGGGCGTGGGGAGGAGGTCCATGACTCCGCAGAAAAGCTGCAGGCAATGAGGCTGATCCTTCTAGGCAGCGGCCTAAATCGCTCCATGTATGGATTTGATCCAGAGGCTGCAGCGGATGAAATAGTCCAGGAGAAGACAAGAGACATACCCGTGGTCCGGGTTAGGATCGATTCGACAATTAATGAAAATGCCTTAGTTTAGGGCTGGGCAGCCCGAAACTAAGGCCAATAGCATTTATTTCCTTTTCCCATGCGGTTTCACTGATCGAGTCGGATTGTTGACCACTCACGGGCTGCTTTTTATCTGCCAGATGGAGAGATCGTCAAAGCTAACTCTGGCCGGACCTATTGCATAATTTGTGCCTGCCGTCAGACCGATATTCCCCGATGAGAAGCTGCTATCCTTATATTCTTCCAGCAGTACATCATTTACATAAAAGGAGAACGCGTCCCCTTTGCATATAATCCGGATAAGATTGGTTGCATTTCCAACGTTTATAGCATCCGATATCTTCCAATTAACCGGAGACCATTTGCCGTTCTCCATTTTGGCCATTTGATAATAGCCATCCCCCGATATCAGGAAATTATAGTAGTTGCTCCAGTCGATCTTTCTGATTATCACACCGTAGACGTTGTCACTGGTGCCGCCTTCTTGCCTCGCCTGTACGTCCATTATGAAGTTGCTGTAGCTATTTTTTATGGCATAGCTCTTCCAGCTATTCATACGATAGACGATCATGTTGTATCTTCCACTGTCGAAATAGTAAGTCCAATTACCATCAGAAGAGGCCGCCCAAAGGCTGCCTTTGCTGGTGGAAAAGTTCTCTTGGTAGAGCAATTCACCCTTAAGATCATCATTGTGTCTTGCATCTTGTGCCAGCGACACAGATAAATTGCAGACTAAGACGGCTGCAATCAGACATGCCTGAATCAATTTTCTGCAATCCATTGTCCAACCCGCCTTTTGAAAGTATTGGTAATGCATTATCATGCTAAAAGATAAGTATCTTTGCCCAGATTCAGAATGTGAACTGATCCAAATACGAAAGCTATAACTTTCCTGCATCCCAAGTAGAATTGTGGACTGGTTTTCCCTCTCTCTTCTGGGCGCATCTGCTCTTGCAGTTACCGGGGTTATCGATAAGTTCATCCTGGACAGGTACGTGCGAGACCCTATTGCCTACCTGGCCGCCCTGGTTATAATGCAGCAGTTCCTAATCGTCGCCATCCCGGTCTATTTGGGATGGGGATATATCTTCCCCCAGTCGATTTATGCCCTGGCGGCAGGCAGCTGCCAGGTAGTACTCTGGGCGGCCTACTTGCTAGCCCTTCAGCAGGAGGAGACCAGCCGGGTGGCAGCCTTGGTCTACGTCTTTCCCGTCTTCGTCTTTTTGGGTGCATTTCTTTTCTTAGGAGAGACTCTTGCCGCCAAAGATTACTTAGGGGGCGCTTTGCTGGTATGCAGCGCCTTATTAGTATCCTACCGGCCAGCGCAAGGAGGCAAGCCTGCTATCCTCTCACCTGCTTTAAAGTATATGGCCGTCTTCTGGATCTTTACTGCAGCTTATGCCCTGGCTGCCAAATACCTTCTCGCTTTCATGAACGAATGGCATTTGATCCTCTGGTCATCTCTGGGCAGCCTTCTGGCGGTCTTGCCGCTTTTGGGGCATAAGACGGTACGTAGAGAGCTTGCTGCATATTTTTGCGGCGGTCCGTTTCTGCTTTTTGCACTCCTTGCCGATGAGATCTTTGACTTCCTGGGCAGAGGGGCCTTCATCTTCGCCTATGCCGCCGGCTCCGTGGCCCTGGTCTCCAGCGTAGCTGCGTTGCAGCCCTTCATCACCCTGATCTATGTCGTCCTACTGGGACTGTTTGTTCCGGGAATTGTGCAGGAGGTGCTGGATAGAAAGACGATTGCTCAGAAGACGCTCGCCATTCTCTTGATAATAGTGGGAGTATATCTGGTTTCGTCAACTACCCCACCCTAAAGGATGGGGCTTGTGACTGCACATTGAATTTAGCGCAGCAGTTTCTATACCTGTGTCTTGAAGACCTCTACCAGTGAGTCTCGGGCCATCTTCATCACTTGTGTGGGACAGGTCTTGTAGGCACGCTGCAGCGGCTCTATCGCCCTCTCATCTGCAATCTCTCCCAGGCTCCAGGCCGCCCAGGATCGCATCTCCTCGTCCTCCTGTGCGAACATGATCTCCACCAGCGGCACCAATGCTTTGTTATGGCCGATCTCACCAAGGGTTGTGACGGCAGTGAAGCGAACCTGAGGGTCCTGGTCCTGCAAGGAGCGCAAAGCCAGATCACAGGCACCTTCCCCCTTAATCTTGCCCAGAGACTTTAATGCCTCGCACCGGACGGCACTCTCGCTATCCTGCAAAGCCTGGGCCAGACAGCTCAAAGCCTCATCGCAGGCCACCTCTCCCATGAAGGCTGCAGCTCTGCGCCTAACCTCCATCTCCTCATCCTGCATCAGCCTTGCCACGTCCGGCAGAGATTCCCGGTGTCCGATCTTGGCAAGACCCGTCACTGCCATACCCCTGATCTCGGGCTCGGCATAGCCCAAAAGATCACGAAGAGCCTCTGCTGCCCCTAGCTTGCGCAGCGCCATTGCCGCTCGCAGACGCACATCGTTAGAGCTTTCCCGTTTCATAGCCAAAACCAGTGCGGGGACAGCCTCCTGGCTCCTGACAGCTTCCAGGGCGGCGGCGCACCATTCGCGAACCACGTGATCAGGATCATTGAGCATGGCCCGGCAGAGCGGCTCTACTGCACTGTGGCTGCCGATTTTTCCCAAAATCCAGGCGGATTTATACCGCAGATCGGAGAATTCGCCGGTCTCCAGGGCTTTGGCCGTGTGGTCTACGGAGGCCTCCCCCAGATTTACCAGGGCCCATGCCGCCTTCTGGCGTTCGAAGTAGTCATCACTCTTGCCGAGTATTTCGATCAGTTCACGAGCCTTATCCATGCTGATTGTTCGGGCATGCAGTCATTTAAGCTTTATCAATAAATAAGGTTAAATCTGTGTGTGGGTTAGCCATCAACTGGAACGGCTAAATAGTAAAAGAAAAAGGCAGATCGGGAATGAATTATGGGATATCTCTTTGGGCCGGTGCTCTCTCGTCGCCTGGGCCTGTCCATGGGCGTGGACCTGCTCAAATACAAGACCTGCAACCTGGATTGCGTCTACTGTGAGCTGGGCCGCACTGCCTGCAAAACCACCTGCAGGGATCGTTTCGTGCCCCGCCAGAAGGTTTTGAAAGAGATCGAACTTAGACGGGGCGAGCCTTTTGACCACCTCACCTTTGCCGGATCTGGAGAGCCGACGTTAAGCCTTGATCTGGGCGAGATCGTGGCTCAGGCCAAGGAGATCGTCGATTCTCCCGTAGCAGTGATCACCAATAGCACGCTACTCTCCAGCCCTGCGGTTCGAAAAGAGGTTGCTGCTGCCGATGTGGTCCTTCCCTCTTTGGATGCAGCGAGCGAAAGGGCTTTTTTGGCCATCAACAGGCCGGCGCCGGGCCTTTTGGCCGCGGATATGATTGCGGGCTTAAAGGACTTTCGGAAGGAATTTTCCGGCGAGATCTGGCTGGAGGTGATGCTGGTGAGGGGCATAAACGATCAGGAGGCAGAATTGATCGCCCGGGCCGCAGAATCTACCGAGCCGGACCGAATTCAGCTCAACACGGTGGTCCGCACGCCCGCGGAGCCGGTGGAGGCTCTGAGCGAGGAGGAGATGCAAAGGATGCTGGAGATTTTCCCCGGTGCCGAGCTGATACCGGACTGGGACTGGAGCGTTCCCTCCCGTATCCGGGACAGACTGATAGACCTGCTCTCGGGCAGTCCCAGCACTCTGGAAGAGATAAGCCGCCACCTGAGTTTAGACGGAAGCGATGCCATCAAATACTGCAAGATCATGGAGAAGGACGGCCTGATATCCAGGAGGCTGCAGAGCGGCAAGCTCTATTTTCATGCCGTCGGAAAAGCCAATAATGATTACTATTAATATTAATTAAATTATAATCAAAATAAACAATTGCATGCTAACTAGCGGAATGACTCCCATGACAAAACAAGACAACAATTGCGATTCATGTGCCCAGAAGGGCTCCTGCAAGGATCAAAGCGATTGCACCTGCAAAGTCGATCGCATGGCCAAAATCAATCACAAGATCATCATCGCCAGCGGCAAGGGTGGCGTGGGCAAGAGCACCGTCTCCGTCAACCTGGCCCGTGCTCTGCAGATGAAGGGCCTCCAGGTCGGCATACTGGATGCCGATATCACTGGCCCGGATATTCCCAAGCTTCTGGGAATCGAGGAAGCAAAGCTGAAGCAGGGGACGGATGGAATTGAGCCCGCGAAGGCCGACGGCATTATGGTTGCCTCCATGGCTCTCATTCTCAGCAGCCGCGAGACACCTGTGGTCTGGCGCGGGCCCATGAAGATGGCCGCCATCAAGCAGTTCATCCAGGATGTGAACTGGGGAGATCTTGATTTTCTGCTCATCGACCTGCCGCCCGGCACCAGTGACGAGCCACTTTCCGTGGTGCAGCTCATTCCCGAGCTGGCCGGGGCGATAATAGTAACCACACCTCAGGAGGTCGCGCTCCTGGACAGCCGCAAAGCGGTGAACATGGTCAAGGCCATGAAGATTCCCGTGCTGGGCATAGTGGAGAATATGTCCGGCCTGATCTGCCCGCATTGCAATGAGGGCATCAGCATCTTTGGCGCCGGCGGTGGACTAAGAATGGCAGAGGAGATGAATGTGCCCTTCCTGGGGGCAATTCCCATCGATCCGGGTGTCTGCGCCCTGGGCGATCGCGGGCAGACATTCGTTGAGAGCGGGACGAGAGCGGGGGGGAGCTTCAACAAGATCGTGGAGAGGCTGCTGGAGATGTTCAGATAGAGCCTTTTAATATCCGAGGCGCCCTGGGTTAAGAGCGATGCATCGCATACTGGTGAGCAATGACGACGGCGTTTACGCCTCTGGGCTTCAGGCTGCCGCTAGAAGCGTGCAGGGCCTGGGTCAGGTAGTAGTAGCTGCGCCCTCCGGGCAGATGAGTGGCGTAGGAAGATCGGTTTCCGTCTTTGAGCCGCTGCGCTACGCCCATGTGAACTTGAACGGTTTTCAGGCCTATGCCGTCACAGGAACGCCCGTTGACTCCGTCATCATCGGCATCTTCGCCATTATGAAAGGCGAGCTACCTGACCTTGTCGTATCAGGAATCAATGTTGGGGAAAACATCAGCACCGACACGGTCACCACCAGCGGGACCATCGGCGCTGCTCTGGAGGCGGCCAGTTACGGCATTCCCTCTATCGCCGCATCCATTCAGGTGGTAGACCAGGGCGACAAATTCGATATGCACCACGGCGAGAAGCACAATTTTGAGGTAGCCACCAAAGTCCTGCGCCGCGTGGCCAGCAAGGTGCTGGAGCACGGCCTTCCCCAAGGCGTCGATGTCTTGAATTTGAATGTGCCGGCTGATGCTACTGAGGACACGGATATCGTCGTTACCCGCCTGGCCCGCAAGATCTTCAAGACCACGGTGCAGGAGCGCTTTGATCCGCGGGGCAGGCCCTACTACTGGATAGACGGCGATCTGATCTGCTGCGATGAAGAGGGCACCGATGTGCAGACGATCTACCAGGACCGAAAGATCTCCCTGACGCCCCTCACGCTGGACTCGACATCAAGGATTGACTTTCGGCAGATTGAAGGCCTCTTTTAGGTTAAAAATATTTTTCTAAATCACGCCCTTGGTGCTGGGTACCCCCGTTCCCTCTTTTGCCACAGCCTGGCGAAGGGCAAAGCCCAGGGCCTTGAAAACGCTCTCCATTTTGTGATGGTCGTTCTCGCCGTAGAAGCGCACATGCAAAGTGAGCCGCGCGCCGACACAGAGCGCTTCCAGGAAGGGCTGCAAGAGCTGTACCTCGAAGTCTCCGATCCTTTCTCCGCGAAACTCTCCGGCCACGACCAGATAGGGCCGACCGCTGAAATCAAGCGCCACATCTGCCAGGGCCTCGTCCATGGGCACAGAGGAGGAGCCATAGCGGCGAATTCCGCTGCGATCCCCCAGGCTCTCGTTTAATGCCAGGCCAATGGCTGCCCCCAGAGCCTGTGTTCTGTAAAAGCCCAGCTCCGCCTGCGCCGTCAAGTCCAGCAGAGCCGTCCGGGCCAGAGCGGTAAGCATGTGATCCAAAAATCCCGATCCGCAGCTTACGACGGCATTTCCTGAGCCATCCAGGTCCAGAGCTACTCTGGCCCTGCACTCTCGAAACAGTCCTTCCGCTTCACCTTTCCTCATGATTTTCACCTCATCTCGCCCCACGGAGGGACTCCAGAGTGCGGGGCACGGAGAGCTTGCCGGTGTAAATTGCCGTTCCCGCCACCGCTCCGGACGTTCCTGCTTCCCGCAGAGCCAGGACATCTTCAACGGTTGTAACGCCGCCCGCGGCCACTACGGGAATTTTGAGCGACTGCACGAGGTCGCGCGTCGGTCCCAGGTCGATGCCCCTTTGCTGTCCTTCTACATCAATATTGGTGAAGAGAATGGAGCCTGCTCCCTTCTCCTCAAAGAGCCTTCCCAGCTCCACCGCCTTCTTTCCCAGCGTCCTCTGCCAGCCCTCCGTGGTCACGTCCCCCCTTCTTACATCCAGAGCCACCATAATCTTCTCCGGGCCGTGACGATTCGAGAGACGTGAAACCATATCAGGATCTTTCAGGGCTGCCGTCCCAAGTATGGCTCGGTCCACACCCAGATCCAGGATAGTCGATACATCCTCCTCCGTCCTGATGCCTCCCCCTACTTGAATGAACAGGTTCAGCTTTTTCACGATCTGGCTCAAGATGGAGGCGTTGACCCTTCTTCCTAAGATGGCCCCATCCAGATCGATGATATGCAGATGGTCCGCGCCTTGTGCTACCCAGCGCTCCGCCTGGGCCAGGGGATCGTCCAGGGCCACAACCTCAGTGCCCGGCACGCCGCCGATGAGCTGCACGCACTTGCCGCCTCGAAGGTCCACCGCGGGAAAGAATGCAAAAGTCATGCCTATTGCATTGCAGCAAATAGACCTTAACAGTTTCGATTCTTCCGGGCAAAAAGAGGGCAAGGATTTCAGACTTGCGTTTTGCGGATTTCAGATTATCAAGTCAGGCAGTTATGTCAGCCGGGCCCTGAGGAATCGCGCCGCAGCTATTGCCGCGCCGACAGCAAATGCGAACTCGAAGCCGGGCACGCTATTTTCCTTTTCGTCATCGTCTGAATTGCTTTCGCCTGCTTCATTCTCATTAGCCTCATTGCCTTCATCGTCATCGGCATAAACCGATGCCGCGCATGCCAGGATCATCAAGATGGCAGCGAGCAGAATTGCCAGAGTCTTCTTCATTTCTTTCACCTCTGAGTAGTTCTTATTCATTGCATATCATCCGCGCAGGGAAATCAGATCGCCTGCCGATAAGACCTGATCGAGATGAATACATCAACTCCGCTCTTCTTGCAGGCAGCCCACAATTTTCTGTCGCGTGTAAGAACGGAGTCTCCGCTATTTTGGGCCAGCAGGAGGAGCGATGTATCCGTGAAGGCCAATTGGAAAACCAGCTCGCAGTTCAAGATCCTAGCTTTCTCAATGTAAACCTCCTTCAGCTTTGCCAAGAGACTCATGTTCCTCACAATGATTTCGGAAAAATGAGAATCGTTTTCCAGGAAATTGGCTGCCTCAGCTAGAACGCCGGAAGTGACGGTTATGGTCTTCGTGCTGAGGAGGAATTTTCTAAGGACTTCAAAGTCCTCTTCCACATAACCGTAGGACTTAAGCCGCTTGAATTTGAGCAGATAGGATCGGTCGTAAGCGCCCACTAATAATAGCATTAGCGGGATTGTGTCCATGACCAAGTGTCTGGGTGCCCTAATCCAACTTCTTAACATCCAGGATGATCCCGTCTTGATTGTCCACAGTTATCTCAAACTTTTTTGTGCTCTCTTCGAAGAGTTCTCTGATCTCGCAGATGACCTTCCACTGGCCGTTTAGTCTTCGAACCTCGGGCGCGTCGAATAGAAAGTACCTGGTGTTTTTAGTCTCCTCGAAGTATCCCTTGGCTATCAATGCGGCATCTTTGGCATCCATGCAGAATCGACCTTTGCTATTAGCTCATGATGATCTGCAGATTCTTTAAAGATTCCATTGCTTAATGGACGGCTAGATTGGGGCTTGGCTTGTATCGGCTCGTGGGTGCAGGATTATGGGAAAATGCCGCTGAAATCAAATGATCTTAGTACCTCACACACTACCGATAGTTTTATGATAATAGAATAGTATCCTATTCTTCAAGATCTATGTAGATGGCGGCAAAGGAAATCATTTATCAGCTGACTATGATATGGTTTAATTGAGATGAAAGACAAAAGGCTCCTGGAAGAGTTTAGGAAGACACATCCTGAGAAGTTCGCATCCGAAGATGAGATCTTCTCACATATCCATGCAGGCGACCGCATTTTCATCGGCACGGGCTGCGGCGAGCCCCAGTATCTGGTTCTTGCTCTGGTCAACTACGTCAAGAACCATCCCAAGGCATTCTTTGATGCCGAGCTGATCCACGTCTGGACGCTGGGGGTAGCGCCTTACAACGATGAAAAGCTGCAGGGGAACTTCCGGCTTGACTCCTTCTTTGTGGGCGACAGCACCAGAAATTCCGTCAACCGCGGCGCAGCGGACTACACGCCCGTCTTCCTTTCGCAGGTTCCCGATCTCTTCCGCTCCGAGCTGATACCCGTGGATGTGGCTCTCATCCAGACCTCTCTTCCCGACAAACACGGCTATTTTAGCCTGGGAATAAGCGTGGATGTGGTCGAATCTGCAGTAGAAATGGCTCAAATCGTGGTGGCTCAGGTCAATATGAACATGCCCCGCACCCAGGGTGATGGATTCATAAATATAAAAGACATAGATTTCCTTTTGCCCCATGACGAGCCGCTGCTGGAGTATTCCGTCAAAGCGCCTAACGATATTGTGCAGAGTATCGGAAGATACGTGGCGCGCATCATCGAAGACGGCTCGACCATTCAGGTGGGCTACGGGCTGATCCCGGATGCAGTAGTGCCTAATTTGGTGGATAAAAAGGATCTGGGAGTTCATACGGAACTGCTCAGCGACGGTATTGTCAATCTCATGAAAAAAGGGGTGGTCACCAATAAGAAGAAGACCCACAATCCCGGCAAGACCATCGCCTCCTTTTGTATGGGGAGCCGGGAGACCTATGATTTCCTGGACGAGAACCCTGCCGTGGAATTCAAAAGGATCGATTACACCAACCACCCCCTCATAATCGCCAGAAACCGGCTCATGACTGCCATCAACAGCGCCATGGAAGTGGATCTTACCGGCCAGGCCACGGCGGAGTCTCTGGGCGGCACCTTCTACAGCGGCATCGGTGGACAGGCGGATTTCATGCGCGGGGCAGTGCTGGCGCCGGGGGGAAAGACCATATTAGCTCTACCCTCCACGGCTCTAAATGAGAGCGTCTCTCGAATTGTTCCCACACTTCAGGAGGGTGCTGGAGTCACTTTGAACCGGGGCGATGTTCGCTATGTGGTAACTGAGTATGGAATTGCCTATTTGCACGGCAAGAACATTCGGGAGAGAGCGATGGATCTCATCGCCATTGCTCATCCCAAATTCCGGCCCTGGCTGATGGAAACGGCCCGGAAGAGGGCTCTCATCTACAAAGATCAGGTCTTCATTCCGGGAGAGAAAGGCATGTATCCCGAGGAACTGGAGATCTACAGGACCACCAGAAAAGGACTCAATCTGTTCCTGCGGCCGGCCAAGATCACCGATGAGCAAGTGCTAAAGGACTTCTTTTATGGTCTATCTGAGGAGAGCCTTTACAAGCGCTTCTTCTCGGTTCGAAAAGACATGCCGCATAGAAGACTACAAGATTTTGTGGCTGTAGACTACAGCAAAAAGATGGAGATCCTGGCCACGATTGTGGAGAAGGAAAAGGAGATCATTATCGGTCTTGGTCAATATGAACTCAATTCGGACATGCACCTGGCAGAGGTCGCCCTGGTGGTAAGCGACAAATTCCAGGGACTGGGCGTAGGTAGAGAGCTCCTCTCTTATCTAATCTATCTGGCGAAAAGGCAGGGCTTGCTCGGATTTACGGGAGAGGTACTGGTGGAGAATAAATTCATGGTGCGGCTCTTTGAGAAGATGGGATTTGATACTGAGAAGAGAAGCGAAGAAGGGGTTTATGAGATGCGCATGTGGTTTCGGGTTGTTGGGAGCGGGGAGTAGAATATGAGAAAGCTCATAGTAATCAGAATCGTGCATGCTCCTTCTGACATGGGCTCGGCAAGCGCTGGTCTGGAAAAAGCCGGCATATCAACTTTGGGAAGGGTGCGCTGGCAGGAAAACCAAAAGAAGATTGAGAGCTTCTGGCAGGAGCTGGAAAAAGAGGTGGACGATCTGGGCCTGGACGTAGGAAAGCTACGTATCTACCAGGACGGCCTGCCCTGCGCCGGGGCATTGGGCGAGAGAATTGTGCGGGAGACGGCAGCAAGAGGCAGCAAGAACTACCAGATTGTGCAAAAGCTCATGGACAGGGGCGCCAAGATTGAAGCGACGGAAAGCGCCGATCTGCTCCGGCAAGAGTACGGTTACATCAAGGCGCTTCTGGAAGCCAAAACGGATGAGGAGAGACGGACTGCGGAAGAGCGATACAACCAGGTCAAAGATAATCTTCTGGAGGAGAGAGATCTATTCATCGCCAGGGCCATTGATGCCTCTTTAAAGGATGGCGAGACGGGCCTGCTCTTCATTGGAGCCTCGCATAGCGTGCTCCCCAAAATTACCGGCGATATTGAGGTGAAGTGTTTGGACTAAAGGGAATGGATGCGAGGTTTGGTCTTCTGTCATAATTTGCCGCTATCCGCGAGTATTAGTGCATCCTGTGCCTTAGTTGGGTGGTAGAGGTGCCGGGGTGACTGACCGGCTAAGTGCGCGGCTGCAGACCGCGAGAATTGGGTTCGACTCCCGACCCCGGCCTCATGAAAATCCAAAGTACCATGACTGGAAATAAAGAGAATTTCCAGCCCATACATAATAATCGCATCAATTTATTTGTCTGCGGTCCCACTGTTTATGACGATTCGCACATAGGTCATGCCAGAACCTACATCGCCTTTGATGTGGTGGCACGCTATCTCAAATACAAGGGCTTTAGCGTCTTCTACCTGCAGAATATCACCGATGTAGACGACAAGATCATCCAGAGAGCTGCAGAGACGGGTGCATCGCCCCGGTCGCTGGCCAGGAGGTTCGAGCAGAGATACCAGGAGGACATGCATGCGCTGGGCGTCACAAACGTCAACTATTATGCTCGCGCCACCGAGCATGTTCCAGAGATCATCAGCCAGATTGAGAGGCTGACCGAGAAGGGCTTTGCCTACGAGACAGAGACGGGCATCTACTTTGATGAATCTCGTTTCCAGGATTTTGGCAAGCTGTCGCATCAGAGTGCTGAGGATCTAATGAAGCACAGAATTGAGCCGGATCCGAGCAAAAGAAATCCGGGAGACTTCTCTCTCTGGAAGAAAAGGCAAGACGAAGAGGATGTGACCTGGGACTCACCCTGGGGACTGGGCCGGCCCGGGTGGCATATCGAGGACACAGCTATCACCGAGACCTACCTGGGAGCGCAGTACGATATCCACGGGGGAGCTATGGACCTGATCTTCCCTCACCACGAGGCTGAGATCGCCCAGATGGAAGCGACATCCGGGAAAAAGCCGCTGGTAAGATACTGGATGCACACCGGCTTTCTTAATGTTAAGGGCGAGAAGATGTCCAAGTCTCTGGGAAATTTCACTACCATTCGCGAAATGCTGAAAAAATATGAGGCAGATGCCTTTCGTCTTTTCGTTCTTCTGGCGCACTACAGGAGCCCCATCGACTTCTCCGAAGAGGCTTTAGAGCAGTCTCAGAAAAGCCTGGAGCGGATACGCCAGGCTGCGAGGATCATTGAAGAGCAATTGCAGGCGGCCCCGGAGCCAGGTTCCTCTGCAACTGAAGGAATCGATCCTGCTGTAGTTGAGGCTAAAGCCAGGTTTCTGGAATCCATGGATAACGATTTCAATACGCCCTACGCCTTAAAGGCTGTCTTCGACCTGGTAAGGGAAGTAAATCGTCGCATAAATGAAAAGACCATTTCTCGAAAGGGATTGCAGGATGTCGGTGAGCAGCTTCTGGAATTTGGAGATGTCCTCGGTCTTGGCTTTTATGTAGCAGGCAGAAAGCCAGCGGAAAAAAATATAACTGAGAGTCTGATTGCGCTCTTGATCGAGATGAGGCAGAAGCTGCGCGAGAAAAAGGAATGGCAGCTCGCCGATGAGATTCGAGCCAGGTTAAGCGAGCTGAACATCGTAATTGAGGATGCAAAGACCGGCAAAGGAAAATATACGCGGTAAAAGCTCCCCAGGCCACCTCTTTTCCATGCTGCTTATCCTCAATCAAATGATACAATAGCGCTCCTCAGTTAGCCCACCGAGAATAGCGAGGAGCAAACCTTTCATCCAGGATATTGAGGCCGATAGAGCAAGGCCGATAGAGGCTCGATGAACTGAAAAAAGGTGATACCGGATGAGGAAAAATGAAAGAGAGATCGGCGATCCAAAAGAACTGGAATCGATAATTGATAGAGCATTTGTATGCAGGCTGGCGATGTGCGAAGAATGCGCGCCATACGTAGTGCCTCTATGTTTTGGATATGAGAAGGGAGTCCTCTATTTTCACTCGGCGAGGGAAGGGCGAAAGCTGGAGATTCTCAAGAAAAATCCCAGGGTAAGTTTTGAGATGGACATCGATTGGGAGCTTGTCAGATCCGGCGATCACTGCAATATGAGATACAGGAGCGTTATCGGATTTGGCAATGCCTATTTCGTAGAGGACCCGGAGGATAAACGCAATTCTCTGGATCTGATAATGAGACATTACCATCAAGAACCCTTCGGCTATCCGGAAGACACCCTAAAGCGCACAGCCATTATCAAAGTCGAGATAGAGGAAATGACAGGAAAGGCGTATGGGTACTGATTTTTCTGGAATCAGGGGGGGTTCTGACGAAAAAAGATTTGATTACATCAGCCCTATCTGCCTCATCAATTCCATCTTGTCGTAGAAGAGCTTCTCCGCGACGATCTCCCCATTTATCCAATGGGCGACGGTGCAAAACTCGACCTTAAATTTCTTGCCAGTGGGCGAAATAATTTTGCCATCTGCACCTGTCATTGGACCTTTGAAGGTTCCCGTGAATTCAGCAACGGAGCAGGTCCAGTCACCTTGACCGAAAAGCACCTTGTAGGGATTGTTCCCAACATGGTTATCAGGAAATATCTTGAAGAACGCGATTGCTTCTTCTTTGTGCGATGGACGACCTTTTGTAGGCTCCGGTTGCCCTGGCCAGAATACTTCTACCTGACTGGCATGCCTCTTCTCGAACGTATCCCAGTCCTGGGTATTCCATGCGTCATCCAATGTTTTCATTAATTTCATATTTTCTTCAACGCTCATTTGAATTGCCTCCAGATCATAATCGTTTGCAGATAATGCTTGCGCTTCTAATCAATGAGAATTTATCTGCACTGACCGCTTGGACTAATTGTTATTATTATTACGTATATCATTATTACAATGATTCGATATAAACCTATGGTTGTTGCGATCTGTCTTGTCTTTCGTAGCAGAGAAAAAGCAGAGCCTTTTCCTTCTTATCCGGAGCCCGGCCCAAGGAGCATCCAAAGACAAGGTTGGGCGCGTTTCCCTGGCAAATTGCCCCATTAAAAAGGTATAAATATCACCTCAGTTAACAATTGTGATCGGTGAGTTAAAAATGAGGGATCGCCTTTGCTGACGCGGAAATACAGCCGCATAGCTTGAACCTGGACCGCTTGCCGCCATCGGCCAAGCTGGTAATCAAGGTGCTGGAATCGGGAAGCCTTTTGACCCAAAAGGAGATCATAAACAAGACCTACCTTCCCGCCAGAACCGTCAGATACGCCTTAACCAGGCTGAAGGAAGAGAACCTTCTTTCAAAGAGATTCTACTTCCCAGACGCACGCCAGAGCCTCTACGGCCTTAACGCTCTGTCCTTGGAGGTGATGACTGCATAGTTATATTTTTTAAACATAATTTCAAATATTTTTTAAATCATGCAAAAAAAAAAAAACTGACTTGAAATGTCACGGGCAATTTTATCAATCATGGCATTCCAGATATTGATTTGAGAATGGGAGAAATGATATGGAACACATAAAAATGCAGCTAACAGCAAAGCAGGCAGATGGATATGTTATCGCTCTTGGACCGGTAAATCTTGTCAACGTCGTCACCGATGTGGGAATGGTGGGCTGCGGGGCCTTTGACGTTGCGGCCCTAAACAACTTCGGCTACCCGGCAGCGAAAGTCAGGCCCTCCCAGGGAAGCTCGATTGCCACCATCGAGGACCTTTTGCAGGGCATAGTCAAGGAAGTGAATCCCGCCGCTGAGAAGCTGGGATTAAAGGTTGGGCAAACGGGCAGAGAAGCACTCGAATTGCTGTAGCTTAAATCTTAAAATCAAGTATTCTCAAAAAAATTTTTAGGCCGAAAGGTGCGCCCATCATCTGCTTACGCTCACCAACCGGCTGACTCCGTCGCTTGTTATCATGCCGATCACCCAATGATTGGCATCCACCACCGGCAAAGCCGAGATGTTGTGCTCATTCATGCGCTTGGCGGCTTGCTCGACCGGGTCTTCCTGGGCGGAGATGACCACATTGCGGGTCATTATCTCTTCAAGTAGAGTAAGCTTCAGGGCCACGGCTTTGGACACATCCCAGGCGGTAACAATTCCCACCAGCATTCCTTTTGCGTTGGTTACGGGCAGGTGAGTTACACCCTCCGTCATCATGATTCTGGCCGCCTCCTCCACGCTGGAGCCCTGCCGGATGGTTACTACCTCTCTGATCATCACATCCCCCACAGACGTTCGGGAGAGGAAGTTATGAATAGTATAGTTCATCTGTCCGGATTCCAGGAGAAAAGCATCATGCCCGTAGTTTGACTTGATCTCGCAATGTCGCACATCGATATCATTGGCACTGAGAGCCTCTGCGATCTCTTTGCACTGGTAAGGCGGATAAAGCCAGTCGGAGCTAATGGATACGACTAGGAATTTTGCCCTCAACCCTTTGAAGATTTCAGCTAAAGAGAGTGTGCCGTTCTTCGTCAAGTCGAAGTAGTCAATGGCTTTGGTGATGTAGAGATAGGAATTAGCATCGAAGCGCTTCACGAAGGCATCTCCGTGGTAGCTCAGGTAGCTTTCCACCTGAAAGTCCGGAGATGCAAGGTCGAAGCCGAACTCCGTCTTGCCCTGCAGGCGCCTGCCGAATTTCTGGTGCATCGACTCGTCGGAAAGGTATGTGATATGCCCGATCATCCTGGCCAGAGAGAGACCGCGGGCAGGAGGAGTCTGGCCGTAGTAGTTTCCATTCTCCCAGTCGGGGTCTGAAGTTATCGCTCTGCGGCCTACTTCATTGAAGGCGATCTGCTGAGGTGAAGAGTAGGCACTGGTGGCTATTGGCACGGCGAAGCGCACCATCTCCGGATAGGATACGCACCATTGCAGAACTTGCATTCCACCAAAGGAACCGCCGATGACAGCGAATAGCTTATTGACGCCCAAATGGTCAAGGAGCTTCTTCTGGACATCCACCATATCCTTCACGGTGATGAAGGGAAAGTCCAGGCCGTAAGGTTTTCCCGTCTTGGGATTTGGAGAAGACGGGCCGGTGGTGCCCTTACATCCGCCCAGGACATTAGAGCATATTACAAGAAATTTATCGGTATCCAGAGCTTTCCCTGGACCGATAATAACGTCCCACCAGCCTGGCTTCTCATCGCCTTTGTGCCAGCCTGCAGCATGGGCGTCTCCGGAGAGGGCGTGGCAGACTAAGATGGCGTTGCTCTTTTCTTTATTCAGCTTGCCGTAAGTCTCGTAGGCGACTGTGGCCCCGGCGAGCCGACCGCCATGCTCTAGTGCAATATCTTCCGGAATTCGAAAGCATTGGGTCTCGACCAGGCCCGCAGATTCCCTTTTCATAGCACCGCCTTGGCCAGGGCCTGATCCAGATCGGCGATGATGTCCTCGACGTCCTCTATGCCAACAGATACGCGGATGAAATCGGCTGTGACTCCAGTGGCCTCCTGCTCCGCAGGCGTTAGCTGCTGGTGAGTGGTTGATGCGGGATGGATGACCAGGCTCTT
>SESA01000119.1_pt1 | contig 54296 bp, 50 predicted proteins | sample 3171451 | NCBI WGS metagenome assembly SESA01 (sample SAMN06051862, study PRJNA518727) | freshwater metagenome | biome: subpolar coniferous forest; feature: holomictic lake; material: water; isolation source: holomictic Lake 227, 8 m depth | place: Canada: near Kenora, Ontario | collected...
TTCCCAAATGCTGATTGGCTGAAGCGTAGTGTTGCACTCGTTGACTGTAAAGGGTTGTGATGCTTCGAGACATCTGCCCCAAAAGGGAGTCGAGCCGTTCATGAAACTGCTGCATCTGAAGAGGAGGGCGGTTGAATGAATAACTGCTGCAGATTGAATAGACCTGTCGTTCAGCACCATCGAGTTTTGCCTGCAGCAGGCGATCATTGCGTGAGAGGAGATTGTCGATATTGCGGATCAGTTGTCCCGCATCCGGAACAGCAAGTTCAGCGGCAATGGAGGGTGTTCCCGCTCTAAGGTCAGCCACCATATCGGCTATTGTCAGATCGGTTTCATGGCCAATGGCACTGATAACCGGAATGGCCGAGTGATAGAGCGCTTTGGCCACAACTTCACCATTGAAAGCCTGAAGATCCTCCAGTGAGCCGCCGCCCCGGGCGATGATAATCACATCGGGCTTGTGGCGCCTGTTTTTTGCATTGTTGAACCAGGCAATGGCCGCTGCAACCTCTTCACCTGAACCGCTGCCCTGCACCTTCACCGGATAGAGCAACACTCTTGCCGCAGGGAATCGTCGCTCCAGTACATTGCTCATATCCTCGATAACTGCACCGGTGGCAGAGGTGATGAGCCCGATGGTTTCCGGGATTGCAGGAATCGCTCTCTTGCGTTCCACACTGAAATAACCAGCTTTGGCAAGCTTCTGGAGAAGCTCGGCAAACGCCTGCTGCAGCGCCCCCTGTCCCGCTTCTGTGACCGAAGTGCAGATAAGCTGATAGCGTCCGGAAGGAGGATAAACCTCAAGACGTCCTTCAGCAACAACATCCATCCCGTCTTTCAGAGCAACAGCAAGGCGGCTGGCAGTTGTTTTCCAGACAACCGCAGGTATCTGGGCTCCTTCATCCTTCAGTGTCAGATAGATATGGCCCGAACCGTGCCGTTTGCAGTTAGATATCTCCCCCTTGATTCTCACCTGGGTAAAGTGGGTTTCAAGGCGGCTTTTTATCTGTTGTGTCAGTTCGCTGACCGAAAGAATCTCTGCGCTCATGTTTCAATTAACAAATGAAGTGGTAGTGGAAGTACCCTGAGTATCAATAAAACAAAAGATCATGAAATTCCCGCTCTCTCCAGGAGCTCGCTTTTCTGGAGCCAAGGGTGTGGTTGAGTGGTTTTGCGTGGGGGAAGTGTTATATTCGTTATTTATTAACCGTGAAGCGGTGATCGCTGACCGGGGGAAGGATGACTTTTATGATAAACCATGATTTGATAGAGGAGTTGGCGGCATCGCTTGAAGTTGACAGGCATGAGGCCACGCGTCTTCTGAACGCTTTTGCGGGCGCAATGGTTGCCGAGCTGCTTGCCGTGCGGAAGTTGTCGGTCAAGGGGCTTGGCTCGTTCAGCGTGACGCATTTTCCGGCAACAAAGAAAAAGATCGGTTCAAACACGATCTACACTCCTCCATGCAACAGGCTCATATTCGGCAGTCGGATCTCCAGTGCCGATACAACCCACTCTCTTGCAGTTTCGAGGCTCTCTATGAGTACGGTTGATGCGGCACGCTTTGCCCGCAGCCTTGCTGCCATTTTTTCCGCTGCAGTTCATCGGAAAAGTGAAATTCGTTTCAACGGGTTAGGTCGTTTTTTTCTTGAAGGATGTACATACAGTTTTGTTCCTGAACGCTCACTTGAAGAGCTTCTGAACAGGGAGTATCAGGATCTGGAAGAGGTTGTTCTGCCACAGCACGAACCTTTGCCAGGCAAGAAAGAGTGGACAAAGCTTCGTTATGTCCTGCCTCTTTCAGCAGTTTTTCTGGTCGGTTTGCTGATTGCAGTTCTTTACGGACTGTATCCACACTCATTGGAGTTTGTTTCAATGCCATCGCAGCCTCAACCTGTCGCAACCGCTGTCATTCAGAAAGAAAATGCTGCAGGTGCCGGCCACCCTGCTCCGGCGGTTGTAGCCAAAGCGGAAGCTCTTGGGGGGAGTCAGGATTCCCTTGTACTTGCAAAAGATGATTATACCATTGTGCTGTCCACCTTCAGAGCAGAAAAAACCGCTCTCAGGGAACTCGTCGCTTTGCGTTCCGGAGGAATCGTTGCCTTTGTCTGGCCAGCATCGCTTGATGGCACAAAATATTACAGACTCACGACCGGCAAATTTTCAACCCGCACTGCCGCAAAAGAGTATTTCAAGGCCATGCCCCGAACAACGGCATCCGGTGCATATATCCAACAGGTCATAAAGCGTGTTGTGCTTCACGGGAAAAAAGGGTTGTAGTATGCCCCTTTTTTGCCATTTGATTTTTTTTTGAAAACCACATTAGTGCCCCAAATTTTCGAGTGTTGTTACCCAGTTATTGAATAACGGACAAGCTTCTCTCATTTTCGGGATGCCGATTGCTGCGGCAATTGCAATTCCGGTTGAAGTTTTTTTGAAGCGACCCGAGAGTTTTACCAGTCTTTTTGATGGAGCCGTCGTTGTATGATCGTTGATCTTTTCAGGCTCTCCGCATTCCTCGAGAATCTCCTCGATTTTTCTTTGTGGCACGCCTAACTTTTCGGCGAGGCAAGGTGGGTCGCTGAAGTAGAGTGCCTCAATCTCATACATGGATACGTATGGAATAAAACGCAGGTCAGAATTATGGTTTGGAAAAAGTTTTTTGACCTCTTCATGAGTCGCCTTGTTCATGATTTGAGCTTTACGGGTATGCTCTGCCTGCTTTTTTGATTCCGAATATCCCGGCCAATCACCTCGTATCCCATAATAATCAACCAGAAGCGTCACACAAGTATCCAGTCTTTGCTTCAGATGTTTTTCGATGTCGTTCCTGGCACGTGCGAATTTCACATCACCGCCTTTTTCTCCCGGCTTGTCCAAAATAATTGGAGTAAGAAATACGCCTCGTTGCGCCAAATACGGTGTAAGTAACTGCTTTACAAATTGCTGTTCTGTTGGCCCCTCTACCAGAACTATCACTTCCGCACAACTACTCATAGCTCGACCCACCCTGTATAACATTCTTTGTCCAGAGTTCTCCGACAGAATAATTATTCAGCCATTCATTGAAATTTTCACGATTTAATCGTTCAAAAGTGGATTGCCCATCCTTGCGATTTACCACAACAATATCGTCAATGGAAAACTGATCGAGCAGCAAGGGAGACTGCGTTGCAACAATAATCTGGGTTCGTTTGGCCGCATCCTGAATCAGCTCACCAAGAATCCTGATGGCTTCGGGATGTAAACCAAGTTCTGGTTCGTCAATCACAATGGCTGATGGGGGATATGGCTGTAAAAGCGCCGTAGCAAGGCAGATGAACCGAATGGAGCCATCAGACAGATGATAGGGTTGCATCGGAAAATCGGAACCTTTTTGTTTCCAACTGAGCCTGACTTTTTCTGCATCACCCATTTTGAGCACATCCAGGCGGAAATCGTCAAAAAACGGAATGACAAGGCGGATTGCATTTACTATTTCTTGGTAATAAGAAAGATGAGAGTCCTCATTTTTTAGTTGCAATAGAAAAGGTGCAATATTGCCGCCATTGTTTCTGAGAATTTTATTGTCCTCGACAATTTCAGATCGGCGCATAGGGGCGGTTGAACTTGTGTCATGAAAATGGTAAACCATCCAGCGCGAAATGGATTCGTACACAAAATGACCAACCCCATGAAATTGTTCATTGGCGGATTTTTCTTCTCGTTCATCGTAAAGTCGACTTTCCTGTGATGGGTTTCCATAAGAACGCCACTTGCTCGTCACATATTTTCGTTCTTCACTGACAAGAAATGTTTCATCAACGGTAGGCGTAAGTTCAAAACGATAAGAATTTAATCCTCCTGTCTGAGACTCGAATTCAAACGTCATCGTTATTGCAGAGGTACTTTTGGGGCCATTGTGCAGAAAATTGTCAGCTCCGCCATTTTCAAGAATAAACTTCTGAAACCCTTTTCGGGTCATCGACATAAGCAACTGAAACACCTGGACGAAATTACTTTTTCCGGAACCATTGGCTCCGATAATGATATTCAGGTCCCTGAGTTCAAATTCATTTAACTCACTAATCGATTTAAACCCATTGATGCTGATTTTCTTGATAGCTCCCTTCATGACAATCCCTTCTCGTTCCACTTTCGTTTCATAAACTCTTCCTCAATGAAGCGAACCTTCCGGTTCTCTTCATCAAGCTTCAGGTTGGGCAAGTTGTTGCAGCCGTTGACATAGATGGTATTGAACTCGAAATCCCGTCTACTGATGTGGTTCTTCTGGAACCATTCATCAAGCATCAGATTATCCGTTTCAAGATCGCCGGTTATGTATAAATAAGCTCTCACCAAAGAGGATAAGGTTTTATTTTATAATGTGTAAGGCTGCAATTTCCATTCAAGGTCACTCAGCCCGGCAGGTGGAGAACTCATGGCAAAAAATAACAGGAATCTGCAGAAAAAGAAAGAACAAATTCAGGCAATCCAGACACCCGATGACCAGTTGACTGGTAGGGCAGGTCTAAGTTTTTTTGTCATCTATTCGGCGAAGCATTAGCTTTTTCCAATCATAGAGTCCCTGTTTGGCAATCTGCGCAAGAACAACAAGGGACTGCCTATTCCAAAGCATCTCCCCGGCTTTTTTTATGGATGAGTTTGGGCTATTTTGTATGTTGATTTGAAGCTTTTCTTCTCCTTTTGCGACTTTCTGCGGCGTTAAACCGGTAACTCATTATAAGAATGGAGCTTGATACTAAAAAGGGTTGTAATACATTGCATCCCCAGTCGATGTGTCCGGCATTTGGCGGGCTTAGGGTGCTTACAAGAATCGATGGCGTTCAGGTCTGTCTGGTGGCCGATCAGGGGTGTCTTTACGGTCTGACCTTTGTGTCGCATTTTTATGCTGCACGCAAGTCGATCATTTCTCCGGAGCTGATGAATGTGCAGATTTCCGGCGGAAGCATGATTGACGATGTGCGCCGCACAATCGAGGAGATTGCCAAAGATCCGGCGGTGCGGTTTATTCCTGTTGTCAGCACCTGTGTGGCTGAAACAGCCGGTATTGCCGAGGAGCTTCTGCCCCGGAGGGTTGGCAATGCTGAGGTGCTGCTGGTTCGCCTTCCTGCGTTTCAGATCAGGACGCATCCAGAGGCGAAGGATGTTGCTGTGGCAACACTTCTGAAGCGGTTTGCCGGGTTTGATGCTCCTAAAAAAGCAAATTCGCTTGTGGTGATTGGAGAGATTTTTCCGCTCGATGCCATGACCATAGGTGGTATTCTCCAGAAGATTGGTGTTGAGTCGGTAGTCACGCTGCCGGGAACCGCTCTTGAGGATTACATCGAGGCAGGCACTGCGGAAGCGGTGGCAGTGCTTCATCCCTTTTATGAAAAAACAGTTTCACTGCTTGAAGAGAAGGGTATAAAAGTTGTCAAGGGGAACCCTATCGGGGCGAACGCCACATCGCAATGGATATTGCGTGTTGGAGAAGCTCTCGATCTTGATCCCGCGACTGTTAAGGCTGTTGCCGAGGAGGAGGGCCAGAAAGCCCGTGATGTGCTTGCCCGATTTACTCATCTGAAAGGCAGGGTTATTGTAGCAGGCTATGAAGGCAATGAACTTCCTGTGGTGCGTCTCCTGCTCGAAGCTGGTCTTGAGGTGCCTTATGCCTCAACCTCCATTGCAAGGACAGCGCTTGGAGAGGAAGACCACAAGGTGCTCTCCATGCTTGGCACGGAAATCAGGTACCGGAAATATCTTGAAGAGGATATGCAGGCGGTGATCGACTATGAGCCTGATCTGGTGATCGGTACCACCTCTCTCGACAGTTTTGCCAAGGAGCGGGGAATCCCGGCCATCTATTATACCAACAACATCTCGGCCCGACCACTTTTCTTTGCTGCCGGGGCGGCAACCGTTCTTGGCATGATCAGCGGGCTGCTTGCCAATAAAGAGGTGTTCCGGAAGATGAAGGAGTATTTTACCGGGTAAGAGTGAGATTCCTGATATGAGTGTCATGAATTTCAACACCGAAAGCCAGACTTATCGCCAATTGATGGGTAACGGCTTTATCTATACGGTTCCTCGTTTTCAGAGCGATTACAGATGGACAGATCAGGAGTGGGATGATCTTTGGCTTGATATCCGCCATCTGCTTGCTCCTGAAAGAGAGTCGGCACACTATATGGGCTATCTTGTCCTGCAGTCGAAAGAGAGCAGGAATTTCGATGTTGTCGATGGGCAGCAGCGTATGACAACGCTTACTATTTTTGCTCTTGCAGTTCTGGCCAATCTTGAAAGGCTGGCTGAAAAAAATGTCGATGCTGCCAATAACCGGCTTCGCCTGGAGCAGCTTCGCAATGTATTTATCGGTTATCTTGATCCGGTTTCACTTCTTTTCCGCTCAAAGCTCAATCTGAACAGAAACAGCAACTCCTTTTTTCAGAACTATCTTGTAGTGCGGCAAAAGTTGCCGGAAAGAGGCCTGACGGTAACAGAGCTTCTCATGCACAAGGCTTTTGAATGGTTTAATGAGCGAATCCTGCAGGAATATGGAAGCAGGGAGGATGGTGCTGCCATAGCCGGTATACTTGACTCGCTGGCCGACAAACTGTTTTTCACCGTGATAACAGTTACCGATCCGCTGGACGCCTATAAGGTGTTTGAAGCGTTCAATGCCCGAGGGGCAAGGCACTCTTCGACTGATCTCCTGAAAAACTGGCTCTTTTCGATGGTTGAGCTTGAAAACAGTGATGAAAACGAACTCAACTCTCTCGATGAGCGGTGGGAAATTCTTGTCAGCAAGCCTGGCAGTGAGAGTTTCCCGGATTTTCTCCGAACACACTGGAACAGTTGCAGCAGCTTTGTTCGTCAGCCCGATCTTTTCAAAACCATCAGGGCAAATGTTCAGAACCGTCAGCAGGTAGTTGAGCTGTTACAGGCGATGGAGGCTGATGCTGATGTTTATGTGGCATTGTCAAAACCTGAAGATCAGTTGTGGATGGTGAACGAGAGGCGGCATATTGAAGAGTTACAGATGTTCAATGTCCCGCAGCTTTATCCGCTGCTGATGGCTGCATGGAGAAGTTGTGGGCGGCAGGAGTTTGCGGAGCTGCTGCATGCCTGCACTATTATTGCGTTCAGATACAATGTTATCGGGAACCTGCCAGTCAATGAACAGGAAAGAAGCTGTGCCACTCTTGCTGAACAGATTTCAAGGGAGAGGCTCAAAGGCGTTTATGATATTCTTTCAGCGATGCGGTCGATCTATCCTGATGATGAAGACTTTGCCACTGCATTTACTGACAAGCAGCTCAGTACAGCCCATTCGAGAAACAAACGTATTGTTCGCTACATTCTTTTCACTTTTGAGCGTTTTTTATCCGGAACAGAATACGATTTTGACAGCGACCGTTACAATGTTGAACACATTTTGCCCGAACACCCGGAGGAAAACTGGGCGCAGTTTTCAGCTCGTGATCATGAACAAAGTGTTTATCGTCTGGGTAACATGACCATCATGGGCCGGTCGGCCAATCGCAATGCCGGAAATGTCTCATTTGAAGAGAAGCGTTCATTCTATGCCAGAAGCGACCTGGTGTTGACCCGAAAGATCGCCGAAGAGAACCATGAATGGACAATCGAGCGTATCGGTAGTCGTCAGCGCTGGATGGCCGAGCAGGCCAAAACCATCTGGAGGATCACTCAGCTTGATTGAGTAAAGCTTTTAAAGCAAAAAAGCCGGGGGGGGGCCCGGCTTTTTGTGTATGCAATGCGGTACCGAAAAAGCGTTCTATACTTCCATGATCTCTTTCTCTTTCAGGACGATCAGTTCGGTAAGCTGTTTTTCAAATTTGTGCAGCAGCTCGTCAGCCTCTTTTTTGCCTTTGTTTTTTTCGTCTTCGCTGATGGCTTTCTCTTTTTCGAGCTTCTCTATCTCGTGAATCATGTCGCGGCGGAGATTGCGCAGGGAGACCTTTGAGTCTTCACCGAATTTCTTGGTGAGCTTGACGAACTCCTTGCGGCGCTCTTCAGTAAGTGGCGGAATGCTCACCCTGATGTTCTGGCCGTCCGCAGCGGGGTTGAGGCCGAGATTTGCATCGCGGATCGCTTTTTCGGTAGCCGACACCATGGACTTGTCCCAGACCTGGACAATAAGGGTGTGAACATCAAGAACACTGACGTTCCCGACCTGCTTCAGGGGCATCTGCTGACCATAAGCTTCAACCTTGACGCGGTCAAGCAGTGCTGTTGTGGCCTTGCCTGTCCTGATCGAAGCAATTTCATGCTGAAACGCTTCGATGGTTTTTTTCATTTTAGGTTCAGTTCTCTTGTAAACCTCTCTGACATTCATAGCTTTTCCGATGAGTTAGTGCTGGTTTGCCGAAAAGTCCGAGTTCCTTTATTTTGCGTTTGCCTGCGGCATTGTTGCTTTTGCAAAGCGCTTGTTGAAACGTTCTACACGTCCGGCGGTATCGACAAGAGTCTGCTTTCCGGTATAGAAAGGATGGCAGTTGTTGCAGATGTCAACCTTGATGGTCGGGCGGGTGGAGCGGGTAACGAAGGTGTTGCCGCAATTGGCGCAGTTGACGGTAACGTCCTTATACTTTGGATGGATATCTTGTTTCATGACTTTCGTTGACTTTGTCGTACAATAGGTGATATGACCGGCAATAAAATTGTAAAGGTGCAAATATACAAGAATTTCAATCCAGTTACAACCATTATATGACCGGTGTTACCTCAATAACCTTCCTGAAGGGAGTCGGCTCAAAAAAAGCATCCATTCTCGGAGAAGTTGGTATTGTGACAATCGACGATCTTTTTGATTATTTCCCCCGCCGATACCTTGACCGGCGTGCCATGAAAAGCATTGCAAGCCTTGCAAGTGGTGAAACGGTAACGGTTGTTGGCAAGGTGCTGAAAACGCAGGTGGAGGGAAACAGCCCGGGACGGGCGCGTTTCAAGGCATGGCTTGGTGATGCAACCGGTGTGCTTGAGCTTACATGGTTTACCGGTGCGCGCTATTTTTCCCGCAGCATTGTTCAGGGAGAAGCGCTTGCCGTACACGGAAAGGTTGGTTATTTCGGGCACAAGGCGCAGATGCAGCATCCTGATTTTGACCGGCTCAGCTTGACACCCCTTGAGATGCGCGATGGGGAGTCAAGCGATTTTGAGCTTTACGATACTGGTAGAATTATTCCGCTCTATCCGACAAGCGAGGCCATGAAACAGGTGGGTCTTAACTCAAGACAGTTACGAACGATCATTGGCCGCGGTTTTGAGGTCTGTTTGCCGGGCAAGCAGGAAAATCTCACTCCATCTCTTCTTTCGTCTTACGGGTTGTTGCCGCTCAGTGAGGCGTATCGGGAAATTCATTTTCCCTCGTCGCATGAAGCGCTGGCCAAAGCCCGATACCGTATGAAGTGGACGGAATTTTTTTATGCCCAGCTTCTTTTTGCCCTGCGTCACAGCGAGATGAGGCGCAATAAAGCTGCGGTAAAGTTTACCCATTCCGGCCAAGCAACAGAAAAGCTCTATGCCAGTTTGCCTTTTGATTTGACCGATGCCCAGAAAAATGCGGTTCGTGAAATATATCGAGATCTCCGAAGCGGCAGCCCAATGAACCGGTTGCTTCAGGGAGATGTAGGGTCAGGAAAAACCATTGTCGCCATGTTTGCCATGGCTCTTGCCGTCGATAATGGTTTGCAGTCCGTCTTCATGGCTCCTACCGAGATTCTTGCAGTTCAGCACTATCTTGGTATGAAACGTTTTTTTCAGCCGCTTGGCCTGAAGGTCGGACTTCTTACGGGTAAACAGACCAAAAAAGAGCGTCAGGCTGTTCTTGCCTCTCTCAGTTCCGGTGAATTCAATATTGCTCTCGGAACGCATGCACTGATCGAGGACGGTGTCAGCTATGCCCGGCTTGGGCTGGTTATCATTGATGAACAGCACCGTTTTGGTGTGTTGCAGCGCAAGGCGCTCCAGGAAAAGGCGATAAATCCCCATGTTCTGCTGATGACCGCCACGCCGATACCCCGAACCCTTGCCATGGGAGTGTTCGGTGACCTCGATGTTTCAGTTATCCGTCAGATGCCTCTGGGCAGGAAACCGGTAACGACCTCTATCAGGGATGAAAAGGAGAGAGAGAAGATCCATGATTTTCTCCGTACGCAGGTTGGCGAAGGAAGACAGGGTTATATTGTGTATCCTCTTGTAGAAGAGTCGGAAAAAATGGATCTGAAAGCTGCGGTCGAAAGTTTCCAGGAACTCTCAACCGTCGTTTTTCCGGATCTTCGTCTTGGGTTGATTCACGGTCAGATGACACCTGACCTGAAAGAGCAGGTGATGGAGCAGTTCCGGCAGGGAGAGATTCAGTTGCTTGTTGGTACGACGGTCATTGAGGTTGGTGTTGATGTGCCGAATGCCACGGTCATGGTCATTGAACATGCCGAGCGATTTGGTCTGGCCCAGTTGCATCAACTCCGGGGAAGGGTTGGACGTGGGGAACACCGATCAACCTGCTTTTTGCTCCATGCAAAGCTTACGGCAGATGCTCGTGAACGGCTCGATGCCATGGAGTCCACGAGTGATGGCTTCCTGATCTCTGAAATCGATGCCAGAATAAGGGGAGCTGGCAATATTCTCGGAAAAGAGCAGTCCGGCACTCTCAGCGGACTCAGGATTGCCGATCTGAACCGGGATTTTGATATCATGCTCTCTGCCCGTGATGCAGCATTCAGGGTTGTCGAAGAGGATGGACAGTTGCGCAGAGATGATCATGCCATGATCAGATCCTGGTATCTGAATCACTATCACGACCGCTTCACTCTTGCAGATATAGGGTAGTTTTCGCCAAAAAGAAAGTTAGTAATTTAAGAATGGCTGTTTGAACAATGGAGAGTACAAGAGAGAGCGAACGACTGTCGGGTGGCATTGTGACCGCAGTGAGAGGGGCATCATACACTGTTGTAACGGGAGATGGAACCGAGTTTCGCTGCCGTACCTTTCCCGGAACGAAAACGGACAATGAAGGAACCTCCCTTGTCGCTGTTGGCGACCGGGTGGAACTCAGGGAGACTGAAACAGGCACAGAGTTGTTTGAGGCGATCATTACCCTGGTCGAGTGTCGCACGAGTGCCCTGACAAGAAAACGGGATGTCCGCCGCAACAGGAGCAAGGAGAAAATACAGGTGATTGCAGCCAATATCGATCAACTGGTGGTTGTGGTATCGGCCTTTGATCCTCCGCTCAGTACCCGTCTTGTTGACCGCTACCTTGTGTTTGCAGAATCAGAAAAACTCGATACGGTGATTGTGGTCAACAAGATGGATCTCGATGATTCAGAGGAGACCCGTGAGCTTATGGAGCCCTATCATGCACTTGGTTACCCTGTGATCTATACCAGTGCTGAAGAGAAGAGCGGCATGGCACAGCTCAAGGAGGCTCTTGCTGGCCGGATTTCCGCCTTCAGCGGTCATTCGGGTGTTGGAAAATCAACCCTCATCAATCAGCTTTTTGGTCATGAACGGCTCAGAACCGGCGAAACAAACTGGAAGACCGGAAAAGGTCTTCACACAACAAGTAACTCCGTCATGCTTTTGCTTCCCGGAGGAGGCTTTATCATCGATACTCCTGGAATAAGGGAGTTTAATCTTTCAGATATCACCCGCGAAAACCTGCGTTTTTATTTTCGTGAGTTCCTCACCTATATGCCGGATTGTTCATTCTCCTCATGCTCGCACACGGTGGAGCCGCAGTGTGGAATTGTTGCGGCAGTTGAGTCCGGCCTGATTGATCCGGCCCGTTATGAGAGTTACCTTGCCATTTACGAGAGTCTCGATTAAGTTTTTTCAATCATGAACCGTTTTACCAATGATTATTACCGTCAATCCATCCACTGAAGAAACGATTGCCGAATACAGTGTCATGACATCCGGCGACATTGGAGAAGCAATAACCCTTGCTCACCAGGACTATCTTGCATGGAAAACTGTTTCACTTCATGAGCGCAGCAAGTTGATGAAACATCTTGCCTCACTTCTTCGTCATGAAAAAGATCTCCACGCATCCCTTATCAGCCTTGAAATGGGCAAACCCCTTGCTCAGGCTGTTGCGGAAGTGGTGAAATCTTCCTGGGTATGCGACTATTATGCAGATAATGCGGAACTCTTTTTACAGCCCGAAGAGAGCGATCTCGATGAGGGAGTAAGGGGTCTGGTAAAATTTGAACCTGTCGGGCTTGTGCTTGGCATCATGCCCTGGAACTTCCCCTTCTGGCAGGTATTCCGCTTTGCTGCACCATCCATCATGGCCGGTAACGGCATTGTTGTCAAGCATGCCCCAAATGTGACCGGTTCAGCCATTGCCATCGAACAGCTTTTCAGGAAGGCTGGCTTTCCTGACCACCTCTACAAGGCTGTTCATATTGCGCCAGAGGATGTGGATAGTCTGGGCAGCTTCATGATTGACCATCCCGCCATTCAGGGTGTGTCGATAACCGGAAGCACTGCAGCGGGACGTGCTGTTGCAGCCAAAGCTGGCAGAGCGCTGAAAAGAAGTGTGCTCGAACTTGGCGGCAGTGATCCCTACATTGTGCTCGACGATGCCGATATTCAGCAGGCGGTCAATCTCTGTGCTGCTGCCCGCCTTCTGAACAGTGGCCAGAGCTGTATTGCCGCCAAGCGTTTTATTGTTCACAGCTCTGTTATCAGAGAGTTTGAGAGCCTTCTTCTCAGGCGGATGCGTTCTGCCGTGATGGGGGACCCGTTCCAGCCAGGAGTTGAAATCGGTCCTCTTGCACGTCACGATCTTCGGGAGCAGCTTCATCGTCAGGTCACCCGGAGTGTTGCCGAGGGTGCACGACTGCTCTGCGGTGGCGAGATTCCTGGCGGAAAAGGATTTTTTTATCCTCCTACGCTGCTCTCAGGAATTTGCAAGGGAATGGAGGTATACAGCGATGAGACCTTTGGGCCGGTTGCCACTCTCATCGAAGCAAAGGATGATGACGAGGCGGTACTTATTGCCAATGACACGCCCTACGGACTCGGTTCAGCGGTCTTTTCCGGCAATACCGATCGTGCGCTTTCCGTGGCCGACAGACTGGAAACCGGCAACTGTTTTATCAACAGCTCGGTCAAATCCGATCCAAGGATGCCTTTCGGTGGTGTGAAAGAGTCCGGTTACGGCAGGGAACTCTCAAACTACGGCATGAAGGAATTTGTCAACATTAAAACACTCTGCATTACTGGCTGAGCCTATTTTTGTTTATTAAGGTTTTTGTTTCTCAACACTCTTATGTCAGTATGAAAAAACCAGTCACGATTATCCATATTGGCTTGTTTGTCATTATTGCCACTCTGGCATTTAACCCTCTTCCCGGATGGTCAGCTCCATCGACCGGAAGCAAGAGACAAGCCGTTATCTCTTCAGGCCGCCAACAAGCCGATCTGGCCATCAAGCTGAACAATCAGGCAAAATCACTTTATCTGCAGGGCAAGTTTGCCGAAGCAGAGCCACTCCAGCGTCGTGTAGTGGCGATTATGGAAAAAGCGCTTGGCAAAGATCACCCTTCGGTTGCTGCGAACCTGAACAATCTTTCGTTATTGCTCTTTGCGCAGGGAAAATATGCAGATGCAGAGTCGATCAGCCGTCGAGAACTGGCAATCAATGAAAAAGCATACGGAAAGGATCATCTATTGGTGGCAAAGAACCTTGACGGTTTGGCGGCATTGCTCTATCAGCAGGGCAAGTACCCGGAAGCCGAACCGCTTCTTCGCCGGTCACTCTCGATCATGGAAAAAGTGCATGCTGGCAAGGATCACTCTGATGTGGCAAAGAGTCTGCTTGATCTTGCGATGCTTCTGCAAGCGCAGGGCAATGACAGAGAAGCTGAGTCACTCCTTCGCCGAGCCCTTGAAATCGACGAAAAAGTGCTTGGCAGGGAACATCCGGCAACAAATACAGTCCGAAACAACCTCGACGATCTTCTTAAGAAAACGCCAAAATCTCCTTGAAGGTCACGCTTCCATTTCGTTTTGCACGAAATTGAGAGTGCTGAAACAACGCTCTTGCTTCGCAATAGTGTGATCTTGTAATGGGCAGGTGTGTGATAACCAACAAATACACATATCGTACAGCCTCTGCTTCACCTGAAACAGAGGCTGTACGGTTAATACGTTAAGTCAATATGCGGTTGCAGCTCAGAAAGAGACAGCGAAATCGGAAAGATAGGTCTTGATAGACTGGTGTTTTCCGAGGTTGAGTTTTTTGTGCATTCTGTAACGGATGCTTTCCATGCCTCTTGTTGAAATGCCGACAGAGCGTGCAATCTCTTTGGTGTCGTAGTTCAGTTTGACAAGCAGGCTTATTCTCAGCTCACGCTGGTTGAGGTTGGCATGTTTTTTCTGCAGTTTGGAGAGAAAGACTGAATCGGATTCGGTCAATTCGATATTCAGTCGTTTTTCGATGGTTTCAGTTTCGATAAGGCTCAGACAGGAGTCGGTCATAGCTCTCTTGACGGTTGAATCAATTTCAAGAGCGTGTATCTGGTCGAGAAGATTACGTAATGAAGTAGTTTTTTCTGCAATTGCGGTGGAAACTCTTGTCAGTTCCATATCCTGTGTTGCGATTCTCGTTTTAAGAGCAGCTATCTCTTTTTCCAGATCGAGAGTGGATTTTTTGTTCATTTCTGCTTGTGCATTCATTTTGATATTCATCTGGGTTATGCGATGTTCGAAGTCATGTTTGTTTTGAATACGTTCGTTCTCTATTTCCCTTTCCTTGGCCAGAAGGTCTGAGCGCATTGCATCTATGGCCTTGAAAAAAGGATAGTAGCGGTTTTCAGGAGGAGGTTTTGGTATATACTCGTCAAGCATGTTAAACCAGGACATACCTGCAACCGCCATAAGAAATCTTTTTCTGACCAGGCTCTCTTCATTGTTTTTTTCATCTTCCTGATCCTCTTCCAAAAGCTCTCCTGTCTTGATGGCCATCACTTTTTCTATGGTGTCATCATAGCTCTCTGTCAGTATGACGCGAATCTGCTCTGGAACAATTGCGGCAAAGGATTCCGCCATTATACGCAAAGACTCAGGAATATTATAAAATGCAATCAGTGCAAATCCGGTCTTTCCCTTGTTGAAAAGAGGATCATTCCAGTTAAAAAGAATATCTGTTATCGCCTGTTTGTAGCTGTAAGCTAAATCGACTACATGAGACAGATCCCATATCAGGTAAAATTGCTTGTTGAGAAGTCCGCACTCACTGAGTACCATTTGCAAAAGCTCTTTGTCCATAATATCAAGGACAATATCCTGCTCTGTTTCAACCCATGCATGAATGATATCGCTATCAATCACTCTTAACCGCAGTATAAAGCCAGCTTCAGGGTGATTACTCTGCCAGTGGCTTTTTTCGGTTATTTTCAGGTTTGGCTGTTTCAGGGTTGCCATGTCCCGTATTAAACTTGTTGCAATTAATTCTTCCGACGTGTTATAGGATGTAATATGCTTTTTTTTTTCATAAAATAGCAATAATATTCTTTTTTCTGTGAAAAAACACTCTTTTATTGTTTTTTCAGTACGTTGAATAGAGATTCTTTTTTCGACTATGGGTTGGCTTTTCCTCTGTTAATGTAATGTATTACACCGCACCCCATTGATTGCCATCCGGTTTCTTTTATTACATTTACGTCGGTTGCATTACCTTTAACCACTGGTTTTACGAAAAGAATTTGAAATATTACGAGTAATAATCAACCATGCAAGAGGCATAAAAGTTTTTTATGGGTAATTCTTTTCCGGGGAGTTTATGTTACGTTATTTAAGGTAATGAATGGTTGCTGGTGGTAGTTTCGTTTTCTCGCTCTATACAGTCAATCAATCCGTGGAATCAATTGAATGAGCAATGATGGTCACTATTCTTTTTGTCTGCTATGAAAATATTTGTCGTTCGCCCATGGCTGAAGGGATTTTCGGCGATCTGCTTGTCCGCAGCAATCTTCAGCATCTTTTTTCGGTCAGCTCCGCCGGTACAGTCTCTTTTCAGCAAGGATCCGAGCCTGATGAGCGTGCCATAGCAGCCCTTTCTTCACTTGGTATCGATATCTCTTTACTGCGAGCACGCTTTGTCGGGGAACTCGATCTGCTCGACTATGACTGGATATTTGTTATGGATGATGAAAATTATTTAGAGATACATCGTTATTTTACCCCTCTCCAAAGGCCGAGGGTTCATTTGGTTCTGGATTTTGTGCCAGGTCGTTCAGGTGAAGAAGTTTCAGATCCGTATTATGGATCAGCCAGAGAATTTGAGCGGGTAATGAACGATCTTGTCGTTGCATCTGAACAGATACTTGCCAGGATGTATGAAGAGTACCCTTATCTTTCAGTGGCAGGTAGCCCACTCATAAATAACAGGCAATAGTTATTTTGTTTTCAGCATGAGAAATCTTTCCCCTTATCTTTTTATTTTTAATCCTGCAGCCGACAAGGGGCGTGCTGCTCGCAAGGCGGAGTGGCTGGAAACACTGGTGCTTGGCTGTAAAGAGTCGGCAATGGTTACAACGACCTCTGTTGGTCATGCCGCAGAGATTGCCCGTTCTGCCATTGAGATTCAGCAAAACACCCGTTTGATTGCATGTGGTGGTGACGGGACTCTTCATGAAGTGATCAATGCTGTTGCTGGAGATGGTGTAACTGTCGGGATTGTTCCGATCGGCTCTGCAAATGATTTTATAAAAACACTGAACCCCAAGGGCAACTCTCACTCCGGCATCGATCATCTTTTCATTGCAGGAAGTAAAAACGTAGATCTCGGAAGTGTTTCTTTTGGCACTATTGACCGAAGGTATTTTATCAACTCCCTCGGCATCGGTTTTACCGGAAGGGTAGCAAAGGCTGTCAAGCGTATGCCCTGGCTGAAAGGAGAGCTTGCCTATGTCTATGCGCTGCTCAGTGTGCTTGCCGGATACCGCTCGATAAAGATGCACATTACCATCACTCTTCAGGACTCTATCCTGGAGCTTGATGAGCCGGTTTTTGCCTTTTCAGTTTTGAACGGAAAAATTGAGGGTGGTAAATTCAGGATTGCTCCTTCTGCCGAGTTGTCGGACGGTTTGCTCGATGTCTGTATTCTCAGGGGAATCCGGAAGTTTGAATTTTTCCCCTATGTGTTGAAATATCTTAAAGGTACCCATATCAGCGATTTTCGGGTTCTTTATTGCAAGGCGAAGGCAGTGGATGTCAGACTGGAAAAGTCGGAAGTTATGCACATGGACGGGGAGGTTTATGATAACATCAGCGGGAGGATTCTCATTGAGGTTGTTCCAGAGGGAGTTCGTATGCTGTGTGACTCGAAGCAGCCCGATAAGTAATCCCAAAAATCTGAAAAAGATATCGGGAAGTGAAAGGGAGAGCAACGGTCAATAGAGCCAGGGAATGAATTTTTTAACCTTGAGGGCATAGGCACTATATTCCGAATGGCGCTCGGTCAGCCAGCGCTCTTCACGCGAGGCTTTGTAAATGAAGTAGAGGAGGGCGAGAAGGGTCAAAAGAAGATGGGAAAGGCTCGTGCTGAAGATTGTCCCCCCGCAAGCGGCAAAAAGCTGACTGCTTTAGAGGGGGTGGCGGACAAGTGAGTAAACTCCGGTTGTAACCAGTTGGTTATGCTCTACAGGATAGGGGAGTGGTGTGAGGAACTTTCTGATATGATAAGAGCCGAGACCTCCCATAAGCAGCGCAATGGTCCAACTGATGCAGAGCAGGCTCCATCTGAAGATGGCAATGTTTTCAAAGAGTGATTGGTAGGTGTAGCATTGGTAAACGGGTGTGACAATAAAAGCTGCCAAAAGAAGAAACTGCATGACAACAAGGTATTGACCCTTTCCGGTCATTGTTTTTGAAGCTTGTTTTTTTGCTTTATTCATGGGTTAGAAGGAGAGGGCTTTTTTGAAAATCAACAGATTTGTATTTTTTTTGTTTTCGACAATAGCATTCATTTTCAAGTTTGAACAATGAGCATATCATTATGATTACTTCCAAAGAAACGTTGTTGCTTATTATTGATGTACAGGGACGGCTGGCACAGAGTGTTTTTCAGGCATCAGCCGTTGAAACCAATATCAGTAAGCTGCTCAGAGCTTGCCAAATCCTCGATGTTCCGGTACTGGTAACCGAGCAGTATCCGAAAGGTCTTGGGGGAACTGTTGAATCTCTCAGGGAACTGCTTCCCGGCAATGTTCCCGTCGAAAAAATTTCATTCAGTTGTTGCGGAACACCTGATTTTATGAAGCGGCTTCGTTCATTCAGCCGTAATGATATTCTTGTGGCCGGAATGGAAGCCCATGTCTGTGTTTACCAGACGGCTGTGGAGCTTGTCGAGTTTGGCTACAATGTTCATCTGGTGACCGATGCGGTTTCGTCGCGATCAGAGGAGAACAAACTTCTTGGCATTCGCTGTATTGAAAAAGCAGGAGCCTCTCTGACCAGTACTGAAATGGCAATTTTTGAATTGCTGCGAGTAGCCGAAGGCGAACGGTTCAAGGCAATTTCAAAAATCATCAAATCATGATTTGCCAATAACAGCTTTAAGCATGGATTGCAATATCTCTTTTCCTTCGAAAATATCGGTTTCAACTTTCAGGTAGTAACAGGGCATTGCTGAAATGATGCGGATCAGTTCAGGCGAGCCGAGCATGCGGAAGTAGTCTTTTTCCGTTGTAATCAGGCTCAGCCCTTTTTTTTCGGCTTCGCGTCGAATGGCTTGCAGCTTTTTTGCACTGTAGGGTTCATGGTCATGAAAAAAGCGGTGTGCAGCAATGCTCACGCCCTTTTTTTCAAGACTTTCCAGAAAGCTTTCTGGTGAGGCGATACCAGCGAAGGCCAGAGCTTTGAGCTTTTCCGGCAAAGGAGCCTCTTCGGGAGAGCTGAATGTGCCAGCAAAGCAGACCAGTTCTCCGGTTTTAAGGCGGGCTTTCAAGAGAGGTTTGCCGGTTTTTTCCAGTGCAGTTTGTATAGTGTCGGCTGTTTTTGTATCGGTGATTTTGTTGAGCAGAATCAGGTTGGCCCGGCAGAGATTTTTCAGTGGTTCCCTGAGACGCCCTTCAGGAAGCATTTTTGCCTTGAAATATGGTTCGGCCGCATTGATGACGGCAATATCGAGCTTCCGCTCAATCTGGCGATGCTGGAAAGCGTCGTCAAGAATGATGACAGAGGGTAATCTTGCGGCAAAGCGTTGTGTAATGTAGTTTACGGCATCCTTTCTTTTTTCCGCGACAACGACAATGGCGTCGGGGTTGTTCCAGGCCAGCATTGCGGTTTCGTCTCCGGCATCCCTGCTGCTGAGCAGGACTCGTTGTCCATCGGAAACAAGCTGAACTCCTTTTGATTCGCGCCCGTATCCCCTTGATACGATGGCTGGTTTGCAGCCAATTGAAAGGTAGTATTTGACTACCCAGTCTACGAGAGGAGTTTTGCCGGTACCGCCGGCGGAGAGGTTTCCGATTGACACTACAGGCAGAGGGGATTTCCATGTTATGAAAAGATGTCGGTCGAACAAAGTATTGCGAAGCTGCACAATTGCCCGGTAGGAGAGAGCCGCAGGTCTGAGCAGTATGGAGATCGGGTTATGCATGAGTGAGCTGGTTTGAAAGTTCGCTTGTATATGCTCGAAGCTCTTCTTCGTTCCTGAATTCAGGAAGATCGATACAATGGAGAGTGACGGTTGTTCTGCTGAAAGGTTTCGGAATTTCAAACCGGTCCCAGCTTTTGAGTTTCCATGATTTTGCAAAGTGGATATCGGCAAAAATCAGCGGGTAATGGTTGCTTGAGGCGAGCCGTATCGTACCGTACTTGAACTGCTGATTTGGTCCACGCGGTCCGTCAGGGGTAAGGACGACAATACTCTCTTTATTGATCAGCTCCTGCATGGAACGCAGCACCTCATCGCCCCCTTTTGAACTTGAGCCCCTTATGAGAAAAAAACCAAGTTGTTGGAGGGTATCGGAAAGAAGCCGTCCATCTTCTGAAAGGCTGACAACTGCTGCAGCTTTTTTATCGGGAAAGAGATTCCTGGAAAAAAGCCAGCCAACCACCATTTTTCCGTGCCAGAATGTGACAATGCTTCCTTTGTCGGGAAGTTGTATTTTTGGAGCGCTCACCGATATCCTCAGGCTTGCATAGAGGAATTTCAGTGCGAAAGGAAGAAGAAAGCGGGAAATCAGAGGAGAAATAGCCATAAAGATAATGTATAATTGCTGGTAGCGGAATAGTCGTTACCCCGGAAAAATTTTTTAATTGTTTTTTTTATCTATCCTGCATTATATACATGCTATTTGCTGTAAAGGCGGGAGTAATTTAACAAACCATGCCGATAAACCACAGGGTGAAAAACGGCTATTGCCCACACTTGGCTATGAATGTTTTGATTATAGGAAGCGGAGCGCGTGAACATGCAATGGCCTGGGCTTCAGCGCAAAGTGAAAGGGTTGATGCGGTTTTTGTTGCACCTGGCAACGGCGGAACAGCTCTGATGGGGGGAAAAGTTCGCAATGTTCCCTTGAAAGCCACCGATCTTGAGGCTCTTTTGGCCTTTGTTTCAGATAATGGTATCGAGTTGACCGTTGTCGGCCCCGAGCAGCCGCTTGAACTGGGCATTGTTGATCTTTTTCGTCGGGCATGCAAAAAAATAGTTGGTCCCACACAGTCAGCAGCCAGGCTTGAGTCGAGCAAGGTTTTTGCCAAGGAGTTCATGAGTCGTCACAGGATTCCTTCTGCTGGCTACCATGTTTTTCAGGATTCATCTTCAGCCTTTGATTATATTGCGTCGCTTCCGTCTGACTCTTATCCGCAGGTTATCAAGGCCAGCGGCCTTTGTGCCGGTAAAGGGGTGATCATTGCTTCATGCAGGCAAGAGGCTACGGAGTGCATCAGTGCAATGTTTGAGGATCGTATTTTTGGTGATGCGGCAAATGAGGTGGTCATAGAGGATTTTCTGCAGGGAGAGGAGGCGAGTGTTTTTGCCTTGACCGACGGAAAAGAGTACCGGCTTTTTCTCACAGCCCAGGATCACAAGCGTATTGGCGACGGCGATACCGGCAAGAATACCGGAGGCATGGGCGCTTATGCACCAGCACCCCTGGTGACACCGGAGGTGATGCAGAAGGTTGAGGAGCTGGTTATCCGTCCCACCCTTGCAGGCATGGCTGCTGAAGGTTATCCCTATACCGGTTTTCTCTATGTCGGCTTGATGATCGATCATGGTGAGCCCTCGGTTGTCGAGTATAATGCTCGTCTTGGTGATCCGGAGACACAGGTGGTGCTGCCTCTTCTGAAAAGTGATTTTGTTGCAGCCTTGCAGGCAAGTGTTGACGGAACTCTTGATCAGGTGGCGTTTGAAATGCATCGCAAATCAGCGGCCACGGTCGTTATCGCCTCGGGTGGTTATCCCGACCATTATGAAACCTCCAAAATGATTACCATTGCAGATGATGTTGCCTCAATGGATGAGTGCATGGTTTTTCATGCAGGAACGAGCTATGAAGGGGGGAAACTGCTTACTGCAGGTGGTAGGGTTTTTTCGGTGACAGCGCTTGGAGAGAGTCTCAGGGAGAGCATTGCATCCGCATACAGGGCGGTTGAAAAAATCAGTTTTGAGGGTTCGTATAACCGTACAGACATAGGAGCGAAAGCACTTTAATTTTCACTCAATGGGTATTCTATGAAACTACTCCGGCGTAAATTCGAGATTATTCAGGAACAGGCTGTTCGGGAATTACCCTATGAGTGTTGCGGGTTGCTCGTAGGGGAAAAAAATTCCGATCACAGGGGAAATATAGAGAACATTGTTTATGAGGTGGCTCCATGCCGGAATTGTCTCTATTTTGGCAAAGAGACTGGTTTTGAGATTTCCCATCAGGAGTATCTCGATGTGGAGCGGGAAGCCCGGCGACTGGGTTACAACATCGTTGGTTCCTATCATTCACATATCAATTCCCCGGCCATTCCTTCACTTCATGATGTTGATTTTGCTCGATCAGGTCATACCATGCTGATTATTTCACTCATGAATGCACAACCAAAGGCGGTGACGGCATGGCTGAGACGAGAGTCGGGAGGGTTTCACCAGGAACAGATTCGTGTGGTCGTGTAGTTTGCTCCGGTTATGAACAACAAACTCTGTAAATATTTGTACATTACGTTCAATTTCAAGCTTAACAAGTATTAAACCCCGAAAATAACGTGCCGAAACGGGAAGATATAAAGTCCATTTTAGTTATTGGCGCTGGCCCTATAGTTATTGGCCAGGCCTGTGAATTTGATTATTCCGGAACGCAGGCTTGCCGCGCTCTCAAGGAGGATGGTTACCGTGTTGTGCTGGTGAACAGCAATCCGGCAACCATTATGACCGATATAGAGCTGGCTGATGCTACCTATATCGAGCCAATCACGCCGGAATATGTGCAGAAAATTATCGAACGGGAAAAACCCGATGCGCTTTTGCCGACCATGGGTGGGCAGACCGCTCTTAATACTGCTGTCGCTCTTGCAGAGTCAGGTATTCTGGAGCGCAACGGGGTTGAGCTGATAGGCGCAAAGCTTCGGGCGATCAGAAAGGCTGAAAACCGTGAGTTTTTCAGCGATGCGATGAAAAAAATAGGTCTCGAAATGGCCAAGGGCTTGTTTGTGCGCAACGAAAAAGAGGCCAGGGATGCACTTGAAGAGATTGGTCTTCCGATTGTTATCAGGCCTTCGTTTACACTTGGTGGAACCGGTGGCGGTTTTGCCGAAACAAAAGCGGATTACTATGAAGCGGTGCGGAGGGGGCTGGCCGAGAGTCCGATCAGTGAAGTGCTTGTCGAAGAGTGCCTGATTGGATGGAAAGAGTTTGAGCTTGAGGTTATTCGCGATCTGGCAGATAATGTCATTATCGTCTGTTCTATCGAGAATGTCGATCCTATGGGTGTGCATACCGGCGACAGTATAACCGTTGCGCCGGCCCAGACGCTTACTGATCGACAGTACCAGGAGCTCAGGGATGCTTCGATTCGGATTATCAGGGAGATCGGTGTCGAGACCGGAGGCAGCAATATCCAGTTTGCCATTAATCCCGATAACGGGCGTATTGTGGTGATTGAAATGAACCCCCGTGTGTCGCGCAGTTCTGCTCTTGCTTCAAAGGCAACCGGTTTTCCTATTGCCAAAGTGGCAGCCAAACTTGCTGTTGGCTATCGTCTTGACGAGATTCTCAATGATATTACAAAAACCACTCCGGCCAGTTTTGAACCTGCCATTGACTATTGTGTCGTCAAGGTACCCCGCTGGGATTTTGAAAAGTTCAAGAATGTCGATGCCCGTCTTGGCGTGCAGATGAAGTCTGTTGGTGAAGTGATGGCATTCGGAAGAAATTTCAGGGAGGCGCTGCAGAAATCGCTGCGAGGCCTTGAAATTGGTCGTGCAGGACTCGGCTCTGATGGCAAGGATGTCATGAATGTGCTCGATATGACACCGCAGCAGAAAAAGTTTGCAAAAGAGGATATTCTTGAAAAAATCAGGATACCGAAAGCCGACCGGATGTTTTACCTTCGTTACGCTTTCCAGGCTGGAGCGACTATCGAAGAGGTTCATCAATCGACAGGCATTGATCCCTGGTTCCTTGACAATATCCGCCAGATTGTCGATGTCGAAGATGAGCTCAGGGAACTGGCTGCTGCCGATTGACCGTTATGACCTATCTTACCAGGATATTGGAGGAGAAAGAGCGTGAGGTTGAATGCCTTAAAAAGCTTCATCCCATGCAGAGCTTTCTTGGCTTGCAGAAGACTCTGGCTCCAACCCGTGATTTCAGTGGATCGCTTCGCAGGGGTGATGGGTCTCCGAGGCTTATAGCCGAGATCAAGAAAGCCTCTCCTTCCCGTGGTCTTATTGTCACGGATTTTGATCCTGTAACCATTGCCCGGCGATATTTCGAGCTTGGGGCATCCGCTTTTTCAGTGCTTACCGATCAACAGTTCTTTCAGGGTGATAACGACTATCTCCAGATGGTCAGTGGTTCATTTCCCCTGCCGGTACTGCGCAAGGAGTTCATTATCGATGAATCCCAGATTTTCGAGTCACGTCTGATTGGCGCTGATGCCATTCTGCTTATCGTGGCGGCGCTCGATCCTGCACAACTTGGTGACTATCTTCAGGTTGCAGCAGGCATAGGTCTCGATGTGCTGGTGGAAGTGCATGACCGCAGTGAGCTTGATACCGCACTTGAAAAAGGCGCAATGATAATCGGCGTGAATAACAGAAACCTGAAGGACTTTTCGGTCGATCTCCAGACTTCGGTAACACTTCGTCCCTTTATTCCCCGGGAGCTTTTGGCTGTAGCCGAGAGTGGCCTGAAAACCGCTGCTGATATTATTCTTATCGAGCAGGCATCTTTCGATGCCGTGCTGATAGGAGAAGGGCTGCATACAAGCCCTGAACTACTTGATGTTACCTGGTCAAGGCTTTGATTTTTGTTGCAGTTTGCAACGGATTGGCCGCCTTGAAGAAAGCCGTACCTGCAATCAGGGCATCGGCGCCAGCCAGAACCACCTCTTCCGCATTTTCTTCCGTTATACCGCCGTCAATGGCAATGACCATCCCTGGATTCAGCTTCATGCGCATCTCGTGAAGCGTGCGGATTTTGCCAATTGAAGAGGGTATGAACTTCTGGCCTCCAAATCCAGGATTGACCGACATCAGAAGCACAAGATCGAGATCAGGCAGAATGGATTCAAGTGTTGAAACCGGTGTTGCAGGATTGATCGATACGCCTGCTTTTGCGCCGAGGCTTTTGATGAACTGAACGGTGCGGTGCAGATGTGGACAGGCTTCCTGGTGAACCGTAATCTGGTGGGAACCGGCCTTTACAAAATCCTCGATAAAACGGTCAGGATCCGTAATCATCAGATGGGTGTCGATTGTGGTCGTCGTGCATGCAGCGATGGCTTGAATAATGAAGGGTCCGAAGGTAATGTTAGGCACAAAAACTCCATCCATGACATCGCAGTGAATCCAGTCCGCTCCCGCTTTTTCGGCAATCTCTATCGACTGTTTAAGGCGGGTGAAGTCAGCCGAAAGAATGGATGGTGCAAGAAGCGTCGATGGTACTGGCATGATGATTTTTTTCTTGATTGTTGAGTAAAATTAAAACAAAAAAACAATTAAAAAGCCTCTCCAATTCCAAAATTGAAGGTGTAGTTCCTGAGGTTCCATTTCGATATTCGCCATGGATGTACTTCGGTTGGGTCATGGATTTTATAGGCAAAATCAAAACGGAAGGGGCCGATAGGAGAGCCTACGCGCAGTCCGACTCCAGTGTCAAGGGCGAAGTTCTTTGCCAGTGAGGCTGGAGTGAAAGCGTATGCTCCTGTTCGATCCCATATATTTCCGATATCTGCAAAAAAGGTTATTCCCGATGGCTGATTAAAGAGCTTGAAGAATTTTCGCCGGTATTCCACATTGAGTTCAAGCTTGATGTCAGCGCCGAAATTTGCCGCAGCTTCACTCGCACTGTTTCCTGGACCGAGGGTATTGAAGAGCCAGCCCCTCATACTGTTGGCACCACCGGCATAAAAACGGCGTTCTTCGGGGGTTGTTTCAGCCTTGCCATAAGGTTTCATCCATCCGATCAACCCTCTTCCGGCAAGCTGGCTTTGTGGCGAAAAGTTTTTTGTGAAGTCCAGCCCTGTTTGACATTTTATATACTGTGAATAGGTTGTGCCGAAGATCTGGGGGTCTTTGCTGCTGAACCCTTTATGCTCTTTGGTGTCGAGATATTTATCGATCAGCCATGCCAGACTTCCGGATTCTTCAAGCAGGAGATCGAGGTTCCAGATTGTTTTTCCCGGAAGAACCCTTTGGCGGTTCGTGGAGTTGTAGCGAAGCCGGAATGTTTGGTTGACATGAGCTTTAAGAAGGCTGTCAAGTCCTGCATTGACGGCAGCTTCCCTGGTTGGGTCTATGCCGATATTACGGGCAAGGTCAGTTTTGAAGAGTTGTTTGAATCCTTTGAGTGAGTCGTTTTTGACCCATTCAAATTCAAAAAAGTCAAAATTCAGGCGCGATGAAGGAGAGAGTCGTGCGTTGTAGGTTGCCCGGATGAGTCCGTTCTGGTTTGAGAGCAAAACAGGCAGTGTTGTCGTCGAGTATTCAGCCGTTACCGAATAGAAATTGCCTGGCTTTTTAAGCACTGGCATGACAAGACTGTTTTTCAGACTGAATTCATAGGGAATGACCCGTGCATATTGGTTTGGATCAAGGTTTGTCAATAGTTTGTTGCTGTAACCGGTCTGGGCGCCGAATTCTGTTGAGGTGTGGAACTGTTCGGCACCACCAAGCAGGTTTTTGTTTTCATAGGCCAGAGAGGAACCGAAAAAGAGGGCGCCGTAACGGTTGTCTACCAGTATTTTTGGTTCTATCTGGTGCTTGGGTGCTGTTTCAAGGTGGACTGTCGTGTAGAGTTGTCCAGATCGTACCGAGTCAGGGTTGACGAAAATGGACGAAAAGATATTTGTGGCGCCGAAATTCTGCAGGGTGCGTTGTTCGAGACTTTTACGGGTATAGGTTCCCTCGTGAAATTCGATGGCAGAAGCAATCAGAACAGGGGAAATTGTTTGCTTTCCGAGAACTATACCTTTGACCTTCTGCTGCGAAAAGGTTTTAACGGTGTGGGAGGTATCGTTTTTCAGTGGGTTGTGTACCACTGCATGAACAGGGCCGTATTTCAGTTGTTCCGGAAGACTGAGTCTGAACAAAACTCCGGCATGGGTTCCGACGGTATCAACCTTGATGCGAATACTGTCTTCATGAACAAAAGTAAAGCCGTACTCCCTGAAAAAAGAGATGGTGCGGTTCCGTTCCTCTATCAGTTGCTCAACCGAAAAAATATCATTGACTTTCAGTCGCTTTTGGGCGAGAAAGCTTGATTTAAGTTCCGGAGTAATTTTTTCCAGCCCTTCATAACTTACGGAGTCAACTCTCGATGGTTCATTTTCACGGATTCGGATGTTCAGATCTACTTTTTTGCCATTGTCTTTCCTGTCAATCAAGGTGTCGACGCTGGCAAAAAAATATCCCTTGTATGTATAGAGCTTTTTGATGAGGAAGAGATCTTTTTCAAACTCCTCCGGGTTGAATGGTTTTTGAGTCCCGCCGAAGAGTCCGAGTCCAAGGAAGGAGGTATGTTCGGATGTGGCAATGATCTGCCGCAGTTCTTCGCTGTCGATGGCCTTGTTTCCGCTGAAGCGGATTTTTCCCACATAAGGCGTTGCAGCAGGGGAAACCTCCTCAGCATTGTTTGCCCGGCCATGCACCGGAAAAGCAGTGAAGAGAAGAAGTGCGACAAGAAAATATGCTTTTGCCCTGAATCGGAGGGTAGTAGTTAAAAAAAAAACACTGAATCCAGGGTTAACCTATGTTAATGGTTCTTCATCACCGTAGCAAAAGTCTTCGTCGGTAGGATAGTCCGGCCATATTTCGTCCAGACTTTCATACATCTCATCGCTTTCAGGGAGATCCAGCAGGTTGTCGATCACCTGTTGGGGTGCCCCGGTCCGGTTGGCATAATTAATAAGTTCATCTTTTGTGACAGGCCAGGGGGCATCGGCTATATAACGGGCAAGATCTAAATTCCAGTACATACTGCGTCGATTGATTCGGTTTAGGAGTTATTGCCACTCTTTTCAGGTGAGCTCTTTTGTATCGTGATGAACTTGTCAGGATGTGCCTTGTCAAAGAAATAAGCGCATGGATTGACTATGACATTGTCCTTGTGTACTTCGTAGTGCAAATGCGGGCCGGTGGATATTCCGGTGTTTCCCGACAGTGCGATGATGTCGCCGCGTTTGATCCTCTGACCCTGCCGTACCAGTGATTTCGACAGATGGGCATAGATGGTTATATAGCCGTAGCCGTGATTGATGGTTATTTTTTGTCCATACCCCTTTTCATATCCTGAATAAGTCACGATTCCGTCGCCGGTCGATTGTACCCTTGAACCTTGAGATGCCGAAAAATCTATGCCGGAGTGAAAAATAGGAACATTGTAGAGCGGGTGAAGTCGCATACCGAAATCGCTGCTGATTGAACCCTCGATTGGCTTGATGTTGGGAATACTTGAAAAAAAAGCGGCTGAAGGGTTCCCATTGGGTTCTCCTGTTTCAGCAGAGCTCTCTTTTTTGCCATCTATCTGCAGTACAAGATGTTCTATCATCAGTCCCGGACTTGCCAGCAAGCCTTCGTGAGTTTCTTTTGCAGAGCTTTTTCTGTTGTCAACAGGCTTTTTTTCACCTGCCAGTATAGTCACTGGATCAACAAAGAAAAAGGAAAAAAGGAGAAGAGAGAGTACAATTTTCCCAACAGAAAAATGTGCCGTCAAAAAGTTCTGCACATTTCCGCAAAATTCAGACAGGGTCATAAACCGGTTTGTAGAAGACATGCGGTATCAGGATTGTTTGTCTGAACAGGGAACTCGTTTTCAACTGACAAATATAAAAAAACTTTTTTTTATAAGTCAATGATTAGTGGGCTTCAAACCAGTTTTTTCCTGAGCCCGTATCGACCAGGACAGGCACGTTTTTTAAGCCGCAAATTATTGCAGCATCTATCATTGCGTGCTCAACAAGGGTTGAGAGTGGCTCTTTTTCCTCATCAGTGGTTTCAAAGAGCAGCTCGTCATGTACCTGCAGAAGCATGACAGATTTCATGGATTTTTCCAGCATTCGCCGACTGCAGAGGTTCATGGCGCATTTGATGATATCGGCTGCCGTGCCCTGGATCGGAGTATTCATGGCGGCCCTTTCCGCAGCTTTCTGAATGTTGGTATTGCGGCTGTTGAGGTCCGGAATGTAACGTCGTCTCCCGAGAAGGGTTGAGACATAACCATTTTTTTTCCCGGTTTCGATAATGTCCTGCAATGCTCTGAACAGTCCCGGATATTTGGTTTTATAGGTGTCGATAATGACTTTTGCCTCTTTCTGCGGAATATTGAGTCTTTTTGCAAGTCCGAAAGGCATTATGCCGTAGAGCACACCGAAATTCACCTCTTTGGCCTTGCGTCGCATATCGGTGGTGATCTCCTCAGTCCCGAAAATTACTTTTGCTGTTGCAGTGTGGATATCTTCTTGGTTGCGGAACGCTTCGAGAAGCTGAGAGTCCCCGGAGATTTCAGCGGCAATTCTCAGTTCGATCTGGGAATAATCTGCCGATAGAAGCCACTTGTCGGGGGAGGAGGGGATAAATGCCCTGCGTATCTCTTTACCGAGAGGGGTGCGTATGGGAATGTTCTGCAGATTCGGGTTGGACGATGAGAGTCTGCCAGTTGCGGTTATAAACTGATTGAAAGAGGTATGCAGCCTGCCTGTTGCAGGATTCACCATTTTTGGCAAAGCGTCGATATAGGTGCTCTTGAGTTTCTGGAGGCTGCGATATTCGAGGAGGTCGCTGGCAACAGGATGCAGCGCAGCAAGCTCTTCAAGTACCTCGACATTGGTAGAAAAGCCGGTTTTTATTGCTTTTTTTGTTGGCAGCCCAAGGACATTGAAAAGGATATGAGAAAGCTGCTTCGGGGAATCGATGTTGAAGGTCGAGCCTGTTGCGCCGTAAATTTTCTCTGTCAGCAGATTGAGTGCTATGGCTGCGCTCTCGGAGGTTTTTGCAAGATGTGCTGAATCGATGCATATACCTGCGTACTCCATCGATGCCAGTACGGCGACCAGCGGAAATTCTATCTCTTCGCACAACCAGAGCAGCTCTTTTTCCTGGTCGAGTTTTTTGCGGAACATATCTTCGAGCTGGAGGGCAAGATCGGCATCCTGGCAGGCATAGTCCGACAGCGTTACTGGTTCAACTTCAAAGATATGCAGCTTTGCTTTGCCTGTTCCCACCAGCTCATCAAAGGTTGTTGTCCGGTAACCGAGATGACGGGCAGCCAGGTCATCGAGATTGTGTTTTTCTTCCGGATCGAGCACATAGCTGGCCAGCATGGAATCGAATCCCACCGGCGAGAGATTTATGCCATACTTTTTAAGAACCAGAATGTCATATTTGAGGTTTTGGCCGGTTTTCGGCAGTAATGGATTTTCAAGAAGCGGTCTGAGGATTTCAAGAGTGCTTTCCCGCTGAAGGCCACTCTTTACAAAAGAGATAAACCGGGCTGTTCCTGCCTCGATGGAGATTGAAATACCAGCCAGTTCGGCTTCAAAGGTATCGAGACTGGTTGTTTCGGTATCAACGGCTATTCGCCTGGCATCCCGAAGCGACTCCACAAGTTCATTCAGTTTTTCAGGAGTGTCGATGATTGCGTAGTCGGCGTCGCTCTGAGGGGAACGCAGAAGGGTTTCTTCAGCCAGAGGAGCAGAGGTCAGGTTTTCATACAGTTCTGCTTCTCCAGCGGAATCTTGCATCATTCCGACGGAATTATCCGGGAGAAAGCCGAAAACGGACGGCAGTCGTGCTGCAATTGTTTTAAGGTCAAGTCTTTGCAGCAGCGGAAAAAGTTTTGCCTGGTCGGGTAATCCGCAGGCAAGCTTTTCGAGGGTAACCTCGATTTGAAGGTCGGTACGTATGGTGACCAGTTTTGTTATCAGATCGAGTTTGGGCTGAAATTCTTCCAGACTGGTACGGGTTTTTGGGGAAATATCGTTCAGATGGTTGTAGATATTCTGCAGCGATCCGTATTTTTCAAGCAGGGATACTGCGGTTTTCGGTCCGATTCCTTTTGCTCCGGGAATATTGTCGGAGGTATCACCGCAAAGGGTCAAAAGCTCGGTGAACTGTTCAGGCCAGACACCGAATTGTTCCCTGACCTCTTTTTTCCCGAACAGTTCAAGCTCATTCTGGTTTTTTCCTGGTTTAATGATTTTGACTTCATCATCGACCAGTTGCGCCAGATCCTTGTCGGGGGTTACTATGTAAATCCGGCACGACTCTTCGAATTTTCGGGAAGCTGTGCCTATAAGGTCATCGGCTTCGTATCCGGGGGTTTTGATTATCGGAATATCCAGGGCTTCCAGCAGTTCGAAAACCGCATCGAGCTGCATGATGAGATCTTCCGGGGGTGCCGGACGATTTGCCTTGTATGCGGGGTAAAGATCGTGCCTGAACGTTTTTTCCTTGCAGTCAAATACCGCTGCCAGAAAGTCTGGTTTCCAGGTTTCCATGATTTTCAGCAGTGCCGAAGCAAAGCCGAAGATTGCTCCGGTCGGAGTGCCATCCTTGGCCTTCATCCCTGCCCGCTGCAAGGCAAAAAAGGAGCGGTAGACAAGGGCCATTCCGTCAAGCAGAAAGAGTCCTGGTTTGTTACTTGGGGGAGGAGCTGCAGGAGCGCTGTTTTTTCCCTGGTCGACGGGCGCAAAGAAGTCGAGTTGTCTCTGCTTCATTCTGTAATGACCCCGTAACTGCCAAGCACTTTTACCATGGTAGCAAATTCCCTGAGATGGCTGAGAGCGTTGTGAATATTCGGGTCATGCTGTTCACCTATAAAATCAACATAAAAGAGATACTCAAAAGCTTTTTTTCTGAATGGTCTCGACTCGATTTTTGCAAGGTCGATATTGCGCATGGCAAACGTGGCAAGTGCCTTGAAAAGAGAGCCTTGCACGTTGGGCAGCGTGAATGCAATGGAAGTTTTGTACTGCGATGTATCTGGCTTTATTTTAAAGTGTTGTGCTTCCGGATTTTCTGTATGTGAAATACAGAAAAAACGGGTAATGTTCCACTCTTCATCGGCAAGATTTTCCTGCAGTATTTCCAGTCCGTAGAGTTCGGCGGCTCTTTTAGAGGCTATGGCAAGTTTTGAGGAATCGTTATCGGCGGCAATCATTTTTGCGCTGCCGGCAGTATCATAGGCGGCCTCGGCTTTGAGTCCCCTGTGAGTGGCAAAAAAATTGTGACACTGGGCCAGTGCCTGGGGATGGGAGAGCACCTTCAGGGCTTTTTCTGTTGTTGAGCCGTGGATACCCAGAAGGCAGTGTTCTACCTTGACAAAAGTTTCGGCAACAATAGTTACCGGATGCTGAAGCAGAAGGTCATAGTTTCGATGAATACTTCCCCCCAGTGAATTTTCGATGGGTATGACCGCATTATCGACTTTACGGTTTTCAACGGCAGCAAAAACCTCTTCAAACGATTCGAAGGGTTGCGGTTCTCCAATCCGAAGGGCGGCTATTTCGCCGTAAGCTCCAGGTTCTCCCTGGTAGGCGGTCATCAAGTTTGTCATTAGTTTATCTTGTTATTAACTTGCACGAATGCCGTTTGATTTGATTTTATTTAAAGAAAATAAATCTATTATCATAGACAGGGTGTTTTTGGGAATAATAAATCAGCTTTTTTTATGTCAGGACACAGTAAATGGGCTACCATCAAGAGAAAGAAGGCGGTAACCGATCAGAAAAGAGGCAGTTTGTTTACCAAGCTGGTCAAGGAAATTACGATTGCTGCTAAAATGGGCGGAGGTGATCCCTCTGGTAATCCCCGTCTGAGGCTTGCAATCGATACGGCAAGAGATAATTCCATGCCTCTGGACAATATCCAGCGTGCCGTCAAAAAGGGAACAGGGGAACTCGAGGGTGTAACCTGGGACGAGATTACCTATGAAGGGTATGGTCCTGCTGGAATAGCGCTGATTATCGAAACGGCGACCGACAATCGTAACCGTACCGTTGCCGATATCCGGCACATCATGAGTCGCAACAATGGCTCTCTTGGTGAAAGCGGCAGTGTAGCCTGGATGTTTCATCGCAAGGGATGTATCGATGTCCCCAAGTCTGCGGCAGACGAAGAGCTTCTTATGGAGCTTCTGCTGGATGCTGGTCTTGAAGATCTCAATGGTGATGATGAGAACTATTTTACTGTCATCACTGATGTCAAGGATTTTGAAGGGGTAAAAAAAGTGCTTGATGAGAGAGCGATTGCTTATGAAAATGCCAAAATCGATCTTGTTCCGGAAAATTATATTGAACTTGAAGCTGATGATGCCCGTAAAGTCATCAAGCTCATAGACGGCCTTGAAAACAGTGATGATGTGCAGGCAGTCTACAGCAATATGGAGATCAGTGAAGGTGCAATGAACAGCTTAAACGAGTAGAAGCATGGTTGTTCTCGGGGTTGATCCCGGAAGTCTGAATACCGGTTATGGTGTGATTCGTCATGATTCCGCAGGGTTCACTGTACTCTCATGCGGAGTTATCAGGCTTTATCCCCGAAAAAGTCATGCGGAACGGATTGGTCAGATATACCGGGAGCTTGAAGAGCTTATTGTGGCGTTCACTCCCGCAAGAGTTGCGCTTGAAACTGTTTTTTTAAGCAGGAACGTTCAGTCGGCTCTGAAGCTTGGTCAGGTGCGTGGTGCGGTTATTGCTCTTGCGATGAACAGGGAGCTTCTCCTTCGTGAGTATGCTCCCCGTGAGGTGAAATCGGCAATAACCGGAAAAGGTGCTGCAAGCAAGGAACAGGTTGCTTTTATGGTTTCAAGGATGCTTGGTATCACTCCTGTTCCTGAGCCATTCGACGTTACCGATGCCTTGGGCATTGCACTCTGTGATCTCTTGAGGGGCGAAAGCCGTGAAGTTTTCAAGTCTCATGCCGGCAAGGGTAAACCTGCAGGCAACAGTTGGGCTAAGTTTGTCCGTGCATCTCCCGATATGCTTGTTCGGTAGATTTGGGCAAAGAAGGGAGGATTGTTTTGAATAGTTCAACAATAAATTCCTTGATGTGGAAGGTCGTATTTTTAATCTGCCGAATTTTCTCAGCTTTCTGAGAATAATATTGATACCCTGGTTTCTCTATTATTTTCATACCGGCCATCTCACTATTGCCATTGTCATCATGATCGTGGCTGTTTTGAGTGATTGGTTTGACGGCCAGGCGGCCCGCTGGACCAACGAGGTCTCTGATATGGGTAAAATTCTTGATCCCCTTGCTGACAAGCTCTGTCTTGCCAGTGTTGCCATCTATTTTCTATGGATTGGTCAGCTTCCCCTGTGGTTTGTGCTTTTTGCCATTCTGAGGGATATCCTGATTTTTATCGGCGCAGCCTATGTCCGGTTTCGCCATTCAGTAGTTACCACATCACTTTGGCCAGGAAAATGGGCGGTTGGTTTTGTCTCCATGATGTTTATCGCCATGGTCTGGCCGCATCCGTTTTTTGTACTCTATCCTGTAAAGGAGTTCTTTTTATACCTCTCTACCACCATGCTTCTCTACTCCTTTATTCAGTACTGCGTTCGCTTCTTCAGGATTCACAACGGGCTTGATTACAAGGCATGATATCTATGGTCAATTGTGCTTTTCGGAGATGGTATTTTTGATCTTTTTATTCCCGCTTCTTTGTTCAGCGATAAACACCGGATATTGATAACTTTTTACTTTATCAGTAACTGTTGGTACATGGCGCTGCCAAGTTATTTTTAAAAAACAACTTGATTGCATTAACGCGCTTTATTTCGTTGTGTTCGAAATGTTGATAAATTGTTGACAGAATGTGGAGATGCACTTCTGGCGGGCTTCAGCAACTGTATTTCAGGCTCTCTGTTTCCTTGCCACTCCTGGTAGCCTTCTGCTGGCCTTGGAGGCCTGCTGACGTATTGGAAAAACGCCCTGTCGCTTCAAAAACAGGGCGTTGCGGGACGAGAAAAAGTAAAGTACCGGTATTTATTTTTTTTGCACAACGGTAGCCATAAGAGAGGCTTCACAGACAAGTTCGCCGCGTACATAGGCTTTGGCATCAAACTGGCAGACGTTTCTGCGCTTGTTGGTCATGGTTGCTTCAATGACCAGCGAGTCGCCAGGAAGTACCGGTTTGCGGAAACGTGCCTTGTCAATCCCCATGAAGTAGACGACACTCTCCTTGATATTGTCATTACCGTTGAGCATCATGATTCCACCGGTCTGTGCCATCGCTTCAAGGATCAGAACGCCGGGCATGATGGGATTTCCAGGGAAATGACCCTGGAAAAAAGGTTCGTTGATGGTGACATTTTTGATCGAAACAATTTTTTCGTCAAGTTTGAACTCAACGATCTTGTCGATCAAAAGAAAGGGGTAACGGTGGGGGAGAATGTTCTGGATGGCGTTGATGTCAAAAATAACGCCAGCTTTTTTCTCGTGCTGGTACTGTCGGGCAAGCTTGTTGCGATCAGCATACTTTTTAAGCTGTTTGACAAATTCCACATTCGAGGCGTGACCTGGTCTTGCGGCCAGTACCTGTGCCTTTATCGGCATGCCAAGCAGTGCGATATCTCCGAGAAGATCGAGCAGTTTGTGACGGGCTGGTTCATTCTTGAAGCGAAGTTCACGGTTGTTGAGAATACCGTTTTCACCGAGTACAAGATTTTCACTTTCAATACCGAGTTTTTCGCCAAGAGCGCAAAGCTCCTCTTTCTGCATTGCCTTGTCGATAATGACAATGGCGTTGTCTACATCGCCACCTCTTATAATGCCCTGATTTGCAAGTGTTTCCACTTCGCTCAGAAAACAGAAGGTTCTTGATGAAGAGAACTCCTTGAAAAATTCCTGCTCCAGGTCAAACAGACCTGAGTGCTGTGAGCCAAGTGCAGGGTTTTTGTAATCCACCATGACAGTTATTCTGAAACTGTCGAGGGGAAGTGCCACAATATCGACACCATGGTCAGCATCGTGGTATTCAATGGTTTCATCGATGACCAGGTAGTTTTTTGGTTCCTCCTGTTCCTTGAATCCGGCACTCAGCAGTGCTTCGGCAAAAGGGTGTGAGCTTCCATCCATGACAGGAGGTTCCGGGCCACTCATTTCAATACGGCAGTTGTCGATCTGGAGCCCGTAAAGGGCCGCAAGAACGTGTTCGGTGGTATGTACCTTCACATTGTTGAGACCGATGGTGGTTCCCCGCAGTACATCGACCACGTTTTCAATCAGTGCAGGTATTTCAGGACTGTTTTCAATATCGGTTCGGACAAAACGGTAACCGTAGTTGACCGGGGCGGGTTTGAAGGTGATCATGCATTCTTTGCCGGTATGCAGTCCGGTTCCCCAGAGAGAAACTTCCTTTTGAAGTGTGCGCTGATGAATGAGCATAGTGTAATCGTTGCTCCTGCCCGGTTAGGTCGTGCAGGAAATGAACACAAACTGGAGTGGTGAAAAAATATAAAAAAAATAAAGAATGAGCTGTCTGTTTACATCTTGAGTTCTTTGAGCGAGCCTTTAAGCTGGTTTGTTGTTATTTATTTTGTCGGACTAAGCGGAAAAATATTTTTTTGCTTTTTCAAGAAGGAGTGGATGAGTTACACTGTTACCAGCAATGATGCTTTGTCTCTGAAAAACATCGTGCTCTCCCTCAAAGTTTGTGACGGTGCCTCCGGCTTCACGGACAAGCAGTACACCTGCAGCAAAATCCCAGGGAAAGAGCTTGTATTCCCAGAAGCCGTCAAATCGACCGCATGCGGTATATGCAAGATCTATGGCTGCAGAGCCAGCACGCCTTATACCCGCCGAATCATGAATGACCTCTTTGAGCATTCCGATATAGGCTTCCAGATAGTGGTACTCTGTGAAAGGAAGTCCGGTTGCAATAAGAAAACTCTCCTTGTCCGAGCGGCTTGAAATAGTGATTTTTTTTCCGTTCAGATAAGCCCCCTTGCCACGTTCAGCCGTAAAGAGTTCCTGAAGCACAGGTTGATAGACAACACCGGCAAGCAGCTCGTTGTTGCTCTCTTTCAGGGCTATACTTATTGCAAAAACTGGAAATGAGTGAATAAAATTCAGCGTTCCGTCAAGAGGATCGACAATCCAGGTTCTTCCAGAAGAGCCTTTCACCGCTGTACCTTCCTCGCAGAGCATACTGTCTTCGGGAAAACTTTCTGCGATGATCGAGCTGATGACTGCTTCACAGGTTGTATCGACCTCTGTGACAAAATCCTTGAAATTTTTTCCCTGGATTTCAGGAAGGGAGAGTTCTCCAAATTTTTCAAGGGTTACAGCTCCAGCAGCCCTTGCTGCCCTGATGGCTGTCTGCAGTTCAATGCTTGTTTTTTCCATGCCCTTCTGAACGTGAGGATTAATAACAGGCTGGCAATATAACATTTCAGGGGATTTTTTTGCTTTTACAGGACTCAGGATTCGGGGTATAGCACTTATGGGAGTTATATAAGTCTCATTGGTCTTATAAGTCATATATTACTCAGCTCTCTTTTCACCGGGAATTATCTGCCTATGGTATCTGTTCTTAACGAATAAGCTGTTTTTCAATTCAATGCAAATTATGATGAAGCTCAATGTTAAAAAGCTGGCTCTCTGTATCAGCATCTGTTTTCTCTTTGCCTTTGCCGGCAGCATCTTTACACCTTTACCGGGATCAGAGTGGTACTATCACGTGCTCCATAAACCATCGTGGAATCCCCCTGACTGGCTTTTTCCTCCGGCATGGAGCCTGCTCTTCCTTTTGATGGGGATTGCTCTCTATCTTGTCGTTGAGCAAGGTTATGCAAAAATGAAGATCAGGGGAGCCCTTGCTTTCTTTGGTGGGCAGCTTTTGCTCAATCTTGGCTGGTCGGCTACATTTTTCGGACTTCACTCACCCTCGCTGGCTTTGGTGGTGATCGTTCTGCTCTGGCTGGCTATTGTGATGACCATCGTGAAGTTCAGGGCAATTTCACCACTGGCAGGATATCTTCTCATTCCCTATCTCTTGTGGGTGAGCTTTGCCTCTTTTCTCAATTTTACCATCTGGCAGCTCAATTAAAGAAAGTGGGCGAAGTGTACAGTTCACTTCGCCCATTTCTTTCCACAATCTCCATCTCTTTTTTATTGTTGTTGATGGCAATTTCACGAATGGTCATGGATGGTGCTGTTTTGGGAATACCCCTTTTCCCGAGTTTTTCGATGATGGTGTCGCTGTTTTGTCCAGCAACAGCTCCGACAGTTTCGATTGTCGATGATTCAAGTGACTTGATCATGTTGATCCGGGGGTTGGTTTTTTCTCCGACAGGCGCGAAGATAGCGAGCATGGTTACAACGAAGCCTGTTCCTATGATGGCCATAGCAGGTTTTCGTGAGAAGTAGCCAGTCACGGCTTTCCAGTTGGCAGCGATATGCAGTATCACTCCGGCACTCAGTGCCCAGCTCAGCCATTCATGAACAGGTTTGATCAATCCTGTTTCAATCTTGAAAAATATCAGGGTGCCGGTGACGGCAAGAATGATAAAGGTGGCTGCAGCAAGTGGTGTTGCCCATGATTTCATGGAGGTTTTTATCGGTCTTCTTTTTTTTTCAGGTTGTGTCTATGGTATTTTCCGCTCTTGCGGTTTCATTCTTATGACGACACAGGTAGTGAAAATCTTGCGGTGGGAAGCAGAAAAAGTTGAAAACCAGAAAAAGCGCAGTTGGCACTGCGCTTTTTCTGGTTTGAGCGTAAAGGAAAGAAATTCCTAAAGCTTAATCATCTTCATTGTCGCGAAGGTTTTCAAGAACTCCGAAATCCTCAAGTGTGGTGACATCACCCTTGATTTCATTGCTTGTGGCAAGTTCACGCAGGAGACGGCGCATGATTTTGCCGCTGCGGGTTTTCGGAAGACCTTTGGCCCATCTGATTTCATCAGGTTTTGCAATTGGTCCGATCTCTTTGGCAACGTGGTTGCGCAATGCTTCACGAAGCTTCATGTCGCCGACATATTCATCTTTCAGCGTGACAAAAGCTACGAGAGCATTTCCCTTGAGCTCATCGGGACGGCTGACAACAGCGGCTTCCGCAACGGATTCGTGGGAGACAAGTGCGCTTTCGACCTCACTGGTACCGAGGCGGTGACCTGAAACGTTGACCACATCATCGACACGTCCCATGATCCAGACATAGCCGTCCTCATCCTTGCGGGCACCGTCGCCGGTGAAATACATGTCGTGGAATTCAGACCAGTAGGTTTTTTCATAGCGTTCGTTGTCACCGTAAATGGTACGGAGCATTGATGGCCATGGTCTTTTGATAACGAGGTATCCACCTTCATTGGGTTCACACGCAGTGCCATCCCTGCGGACAACATCAACCATGATGCCTGGCAGCGGACGGGTAGCCGTGCCTGGTTTTGTCGGGGTTGCGCCAGGAAGCGGAGAGACCATGATGCCGCCGGTTTCTGTCTGCCACCAGGTGTCGACAATCGGGCATTTCTCCTGTCCGACAACCTTGTGATACCACATCCATGCTTCCGGATTGATAGGTTCGCCGACGGTTCCAAGCAGGCGAAGCGAGCTGAGGTTGTGTTTGGTTACCCACTCGTTTCCGGCGCGGATAAAGGCGCGGATAGCGGTTGGTGCGGTATAGAAAATGGTGACCTTGTGGCGGTTGATGATATCCCAGAACCTGTCCCACTGAGGGTAGTTTGGAGCACCTTCATACATAAGGATTGTAGCACCGTTAAGCAGTGGCCCGTAGACCATGTAGGTGTGTCCTGTGATCCAGCCCACATCAGCGGTACAGAAATAGATATCTTCGTCCTTGATATCGAAAACATATTTGAAAGAGCTTGCTGCGTGCACCATGAATCCGGCGGTTGTATGCAGGATGCCTTTGGGCTTTCCGGTAGAACCACTGGTGTAGAGCACGAAGAGCGGATGTTCAGAGTCAAGCTGGGCAGGTTCTGATTCATCGACAGCAAGACCCATGAGATCATGCCACCAATGGTCCATGCCGTCATGCATGTTGATTTTTTCGCCGGTAACCTTGAAAACAATCACACTGCGAACCGAAGGAGTGTTGACGATAGCTTCATCAACGATATTTTTCAGGTTGATGGAACCACCGCGACGTCTTGTACCGTCAGCGCAGATGACCATCTTGGCACGTGAGTCATTGACCCTTTCAGATATGGCGTGAGCCGAGAATCCTGCAAAAATGACGTTATGGACAGCGCCGACACGAGCACAGGCAAGAACGGCAATTATCAGTTCAGGTACCATTCCCATGTAGATGGCAACCCTGTCGCCCGGCTTGATGCCAGCAATTTTCAGGACGTTTGCAAACTTGGAGACCTGGCGGTGCAGTTCACCATAGGTCAGAACCCGCTGGGCACCCTCTTCACCTTCCCAGATAATGGCAGCCTTGTTTTTTCTCCAACTGTTGGCGTGGACGTCAACGGCATTGTAACAGATGTTGGTTTTGCCACCATTAAACCATTTTGCATAAGGGGTATTCCATTCAAGGACACTGTCCCACTTTTTGAACCACTGAAATTGCTCTGCAATCCCTGCCCAGTAGGCATCAGGATCTGCTGCAGCGGCAGCATAGAGCTTCTCATACTCTTCCATTGAAGAGACATGGGCATTTTTAGCAAATTCTGCAGGGGGCGGAAACGATCGTTTTTCAGACAGAACAGAGCTGATCGAATCTTTTGCAAAAGACGAGGGCACGGTGTGCTGTGTGTTGGATGTTGTTTCGTCTGTAGCCATTGATACCAGGTTTTATGTGTTGAAAAAAAGAATATTGCCCCCACCACAGGTGTTTGCAGACATAGAAAATAACCGTTTGACTCGGAGAAAAAAATGCCGGATAGAGAGACATGTTAGTTTACATAAAAAAAATCTTCTTGTCAATGATTGTGACATGCAAGGCCTTGCTTTCTTTGTATTCCTCTATATTATTTTACGGCAAAATTCACAAGTTTGTCCACAATGACAATTTCACGAACAATTGTTTTTCCTTCGAGGAATTTAATGACCGATTCTACCTTTTTTGCCTCTTCAAGAAGCAACTCTTTCGGGCTTTTTGCCGGAGCTGTAAAGGTACCTCGGAGTTTTCCGTTAACCTGTACGGCAATGGTCAAAACGCTGTCTTCGACCAGTTCCGGGTTAAATGCGGGAAACGGCTGCAAGCTGATCGATGAGGTGTAACCAATGGCTTCCCAGAGTTCCTCGGCAATGTGCGGAGCGTAGGGTGCAACGAGGAGAAGCAGGGTTTCGACAGCTTCGCGGTTATTGCATCCTGCTTTCTGCAGTTCGTTGACAAAGACCATCATCTCGGCGATGGCGGTATTGAATTTGAGATTTTCGGTGTCTTCTCCGACTTTTTTAATGGTTTTATGCATGCGTCTCTGCAGCTCTTCCGACATCGCACCGGAAGAGAGTTTTGAGGGCGTTCCCTCCCCGTCAGGAGCGTTTTTGTCGAGAGGATAGACCAGTCGCCATACTTTCGACAGAAAACGGCTTACGCCTTCAATGCCATTGGTGTTCCAAGGCTTGACCTGTTCAAGGGGGCCAAGAAACATCTCATAGAGGCGCACGGCATCGGCGCCGTAGTTCTTGAGGACATCGTCTGCCGGAATGACATTGCCGCGTGATTTCGACATTTTCTCATTGTCTTCACCAAGAATCATACCCTGGTTGAAGAGCTTCCTGAATGGCTCCCTCGTGCTGACAACTCCAATGTCGAAGAGTACCTTGTGCCAGAAACGTGCATAGAGCAGGTGAAGCACAGCATGTTCAGCCCCGCCTATATAGAGGTCAACATTCATCCAGTACTTTTCTTTTTCCTGGTCGATCAGCTTCTCTCTATTGTCAGGATCGATAAAGCGGAGGTAGTACCAGCAGCTTCCTGCCCATTGAGGCATGGTGTTTGTCTCTCTTCTGAAAGAGCCGTGTTCATCGTTTCCGTAGAGCCAGTGCTTAATGTTGGCCAGGGGTGATTCTCCGGTGGAAGAAGGGTGATAGGCTTCGACCTCTGGAAGAACGAGAGGAAGGTTGGTTTCCGTGCGCAGTGTTCCGTCTTCGTAATGCTTGATGGGGATCGGCTCTCCCCAGTAGCGCTGGCGGCTGAATATCCAGTCGCGGAGTTTATAGTTGACCTTTCTTTCACCCAGTTTTTTTCTCTCAAGCCAGGAGGCCATGCGATCAAAAGCATCACTGAAAGAAAGTCCGTCCAGCGTTACCTCGCTGTTGGAGGAGTTGACGCAGATGCTCTCCTTCTCTTCAAAAACTTTCTCGTTGACATCATGCGGACTTTTGATGACCTCGATGACAGGGAGGTTGTATTGTTTGGCAAACTCCCAGTCCCTCTGGTCGTGGGCCGGAACCGACATGATGGCTCCTGTACCGTAGCTTGTCAGCACAAAGTCAGAGATCCAGACCGGAAGAGGTTCTCCTGTTGCCGGGTTTATGGCGTATGAACCGCTGAAGACACCGGTTTTTTCTTTTTGCAGTCCAGTCCGCTCAAGCTCGGTTTTAAGCTTTGCCCGACTGATATAATTTTTAACCTCGACAAGCTGCTCTGCAGTGGCAAGTTTTTCAGCAAGCGGATGTTCGGGTGAAATGACCAGATAGGTGGCGCCGAAGAGAGTGTCGGGTCTTGTTGTATAGACTTTCAGCTTGCGGTTGTGACATCGGAGTTCAAAGTCAATTTCTGTGCCTTCCGAACGTCCAATCCAGTTGCGCTGCATCTGTTTGACATTCTCCGGCCACTCCAGTTCGTCGAGATCTGCCAGCAGGCGTTCGGCATAAGCGGTGATTTTCAGCACCCACTGCCGAAGAGGACGGCGCATGACGGTATAACCAGCGGCAATTTTTTCTTCAACCTCCTCGTTTGCCAACACTGTCTTGAGCTCTTCGCACCAGTTGACATCAACTTCCGACATATATGCCAGCCCGCGATCGTAGAGCTGGAGAAAAATCCATTGTGTCCACTTGAAATATCCGGGATCGGTGGTATTGATCTCCCTCGACCAGTCGTAGGAGAAACCCATAGCCTGCAAGGTCTCCTTGAAGCTCCTGATATTGTGTTCAGTGGTGGTTTTAGGGTGTGTACCTGTTTTTATGGCGAACTGCTCTGCCGGCAGTCCGAAAGCGTCCCATCCCATAGGGTGCAGCACATTATAGCCGCAGCTTCGTTTGTAGCGTGCAGTGATATCTGATGCGGTGTAACCTTCGAGATGACCGACATGAAGTCCTGTTCCGCTTGGGTAGGGAAACATGTCGAGAATGTAGAATTTCGGTTTATCGGCTTCTGACCCTGTTGCGAAGGTATTATGTTCCTGCCACCTGGCCTGCCATTTTCTTTCTATAGTTGAAAATTCGTATTTCATGGTTTCTTGATGAATTACGTAGTACTCCTGACATTCGTTCCGACTCCTTCATTCTTCTGCCTGAATGAATGAAACGGAATCAATAAAAAAGCAGTGCAAGTTACTCTGCACTGCTTTTCCGGGGAAGCGTCAATCTCAGTTGTTCTCTTTGCCGGGTTCAGGTTCATTTTCCACAGCCTTGATTGAAAGGGCAAAGCGGGTTTTGCCGGTACGGGGATCCTTGCGGACATCAACCAGTTTAACCTTGACCTTGTCACCGACTTTCAGGTGATCGCTCACCTTTGTGACTCTTGTACTCGATATTTCTGAGATGTGTACAAGGCCATCGGTTTTGGGCAGGAACTCTACAAAGGCGCCAAGTTCATCACGGACGTCACGAACCTTGCCAATGTAGACCGTGCCAACTTCAGGTTTGGCAATGAGGCTTTTTATTGTCGCAAGTGCGGCGTTTGTTCCTTCGCTGGTTGAGCAGGCAATGGTGACGGTGCCGTCGTCCTCGATGTTGATTTCTGCACCGGTCTCCTCGGTAATGCTGCGAATGGTCTCTCCACCCTTGCCGATAATCATGCCGATGGTATCGATCGGGACTTTGATGGAGGTAAGTTTTGGAGCAAAGTTTGCAAGCTCAAGACGTGAGGATGGAATGGCCTTTTCCATTTCATTGAGAATATGGAGACGCCCTTTGCGTGCCTGTTCCAGCGCATTTTCAAGAATATGGTAGTCAAGTCCGTCGATCTTGATGTCCATCTGGCAGGCCGTGATGCCATCTCTGGTACCCGATACCTTGAAATCCATATCTCCAAGATGATCTTCGTTGCCGAGAATGTCGGACAGGACAGCATATTTATCACCTTCCTTGATAAGGCCCATGGCGATGCCTGATACCGGTTTGCGGATCGGGATACCTCCATCCATCAGAGCAAGCGTTCCTCCGCAGACGGAGGCCATGGAGGAGGAGCCATTCGATTCGAGAATGTCAGAAACGATGCGGATGGTATAGGGGAACTCCTCATCGGTTGGAGCAACCATTTTAATTGATCGTTCAGCAAGGTTGCCGTGACCGATTTCCCTGCGCCCGATGCTGCCGAGTCTTCCGACTTCGCCGACGCAGAAGGGAGGGAAATTGTAATGAAGCATGAATTTTTTGTCGGCATTGTTCGTCAGGGTATCAACCGACTGGGCGTCTTTCTTGGTGCCGAGGGTAATGGTTACAAGCGCCTGGGTCTCTCCCCTGGTGAAGAGTGCTGAACCGTGGGCTCTCGGGATGATGCCAAGTTCAATGGTGATAGGACGAACCTGGTCGAGCGCTCTGCCGTCAAGGCGTTTTGCGTCATCGAGAATCATGTGGCGCATAACTCTCTTCTCGACGGAGTGAATCTGTTCTTCAATGATATGCGGGTTCAGATAGAGCGCTTTTGATGGCTCTGCCTGGATATCCTCATTGCTGATCACCGCATTGAAGTGCTCAAGGGTAAACTCGGTTGTCTGGCGGTAGATGAGCGCGGTCTGGTCAGCACGATCTTCCTTTTTGAGCGGGGTATAGGCGAGTGCTTTGAGACGTGTTTCGCAAAGCTCACGCACAACTTCTGTGAGATCTGCCGGGATTTCTTTTGATACAAATGGGCGAGCTGGTTTTGCCACTTCTGCTGCCAGTTCGTTCTGGATGGCACAAAGTTTTTTTATTGCATCGTGCCCGAACTTGATGGCTTGAAGCATCTCAGCCTCGGAAATCTCTTTCATCTCTCCTTCAAGCATGCAGATGGTATCTTCTGTGCCACCGATACAGATATCAATATCACTCTTGGCAAGCTCATTGGTATCAGGATTGATGACATAAAGACCGTCAATTCTGCCAACCCGGACTTCGGACATCGCGTTATGAAAAGGAATGTCGGAGACCATGATTGCGGCTGAAGCAGCCAGTCCGCCGAGTACATCGGAATCATTGATCTGGTCAGAAGAGATAACCGTTATGATAATCTGGGTTTCATAAAGGTAGCCATCAGGAAAAAGAGGTCTGAGTGCACGGTCGATCAATCTTGCTGAAAGAATTTCTTTCTCGGAGGGGCGGCTTTCACGCTTGAAAAATCCACCGGGAAACTTGCCTGCAGCCGAATATTTTTCGCGGTATTCAACCTGGAGAGGAAAGAAATCCTGGTTAGGTGGAGGTGTTTTTTTGCTTGATACAACCGTTGCCAGTACCATAGTGTCACCAAGGCGAACAACAACAGCACCGTCGGCCTGTTTTGCCATTTTACCGGTTTCAATGGAGATTATCTTCCCGTTGCCAAGATCGATTTCTTTGTTAATAATCATGTAACTCGTTTTATAATAGTGATAAAAATGCTTTCAGACTTTTTTCATGCATACATGGATCTTTTCCGGCCTTTCTTTGGTGAAGATTTCAGCGTTTCATAGCCATCTTTCTGCAATAAATCTTGTCCCGAAATATAACACAAAAAAGTGGTTTCCAGTAACCTATGATCTGCTCTCCGTCCTCAGCCCAGGATTTTGGCGTTGTCAATAAGTCTTACCGTTCCCGACCAGGCCGCAAGAAGCAGCCGATACTCTTTTCCTGCCTCGGCGATTTCGACAGGGTTGAATGTTTTTTCATCGACGAAGCTCACATAATCGGGGCGGCATCCTTCTGTTGAGCGGATCATCTGTTCTATCTCGCAGGCAATAGCCCGAAGGTCTCTTTCCTGATCTGCAACTCTTCTTGCGGCATGGCAGATTCCCTGGTAAAGAATAGTGGCGGCATTGCGTTCCTGGCTTGAGAGGTAGCTGTTTCTTGAACTTACGGCCAGTCCGGTTTCATCCCTGACAATCGGGGCGCCTATAATTTTTATATCCATATTGAGGTCGTCAACAAGCTGCCTGATAATGGCAAGCTGCTGCGCATCCTTTTCGCCGAATATCGCAATGTTTGGTTTCGTGATATTGAACAGTTTCGTCACAACGGTAACCACACCGCTGAAATGGCCTGGTCTCAGTGCACCTTCGAATCGTTCAGCCAGAGCGCCGCACTCGATGGTCGTCTGATAGTTTTCCGGGTAGATGCTTCCAGCTTCAGGAGCGAAAAGATAGTCGACACCAGCCGCCTTGGCCAAAGAGAGATCTTTCTCGAATGGTTTCGGGTAACGGTGAAGATCTTCATTGACTCCGAACTGCCTGGGGTTGACGAAAATCGTGAGAATAACGATTCCCGCAGTCTCTTGAGCCAGCTTTACAAGGCTGAGATGCCCTTCGTGCAATGCGCCCATGGTCATGACAACGCCGATGAGCTGCCGGTTGAGCCGCAGCTTTTCGGCAATGGCCTGCATTTGCCGGGGTTCAGTGATGATCTGCATGGTACTCTTCTGATTTTGTTGTTTTTTTTCCGGGTGGGTGAACAATGACTACAAATTCCCCCCTTGTTTTGCCGTCGGCAAGCTGCATGCGTATCTCTTCAATGGTTCCGGTCAGATACTCTTCATATATTTTTGTCATCTCCCGTCCGACAAAAAGCTCTGCATCCGGCATAATGTTGCCGAGCTCGTCAAGGAGCTTCATTATTCTGTAAGGGGATTCATAGATGACGAACGTTGCGTTCAGAGCGACGAGGTATTCAAGACGGCTTTTACGACCTTTTTTATGTGGCAGAAAACCTGCGAAAAAAAAGTTGTTGACCGGAAGCGGACATGCAGAGAGTGCTGCTGTCATTGCACATGGTCCAGGGATCGGGATAACCTTGAGACCCCGTTCATAAAGAGCGTGAAGCATCGCATATCCGGGATCGCTTATCACCGGAGTTCCTGCATCGGTGATGAGTGAGACATCGGTACCCTCTTCAAGCAGGGCTATAATCTGGCCAATGGCTTTCGGCTCATTATAGTTGTGATAACTGATGAGTCTTTTGCCCGTAATTTCGAGATGCCGGAGCAGAATCGAAGCCCGGCGTGTATCTTCACAGGCGATTGCCCCGCATTGCTGAAGGGTTTTTATGGCTCTCAGGGTAATGTCTTCAAGATTGCCAAGAGGCGTTGCAACAACGTAAAGTGTTCCGTTATGTAAATGTTCAGTCTGCAAGGGCAAAAGAGACGCTTGAACGACGGGTTTGTTATGGTAGATTCACAATGGTTTTAGTATATAATAATAAAAATACGATAAACAGCGTTCAGGCAAAGATGAAGGATCAAAGGCGGTTACTCTCAGTCAGCGACTTGCGGGTGCATTTTGCTGGAAAAAAGAACGGCATAATGGGAAAAGCTGTTGCTATTCCTGTTGTTAACAACGTTTCCTTTGATGTTTTCAAGGGCGAGACTCTTGGTCTTGTCGGTGAATCCGGTTGTGGCAAGACCACACTTGGAAGGGCTCTTGTTCGACTTGGTCACTCAACTGTATCGGGAAAGATTGAGTTCGAAGGATGCGATATTTCCACGATAGGCAATCGCCAGTTCCGTTCCCTTCGCAAAAAGATTCAGATGATTTTCCAGGATCCGTTCGGTTCCCTTAACCCCCGCCTGACGGTTGGCCAGATGCTTGGAGAGGTTTTGCTTGTTCATGGCATAGCTCGCGGGAGTGCCGCACGGAAGCGGATTGAGGAGCTGCTTGATGTCGTTGGTTTGAGCAGGGAGTATTTCAACCGCTATCCGCATGAATTTTCAGGAGGGCAGCGGCAGCGGATCGGTATAGCAAGGGCGCTGGCGGTCAACCCTGAATTCATTATCTGCGATGAACCTGTTTCCGCGCTTGACGTCTCGATCCAGTCGCAGATCATCAACCTGCTCAAGGATCTTCAGCGTGATCTTGGATTGACCTATCTCTTTATCGCCCATGACCTGTCAGTGGTTGAATATATTTCCGACCGGGTTGCGGTCATGTATCTCGGCAAAATTGTCGAGATCGCGGATTCAACGGAACTCTATGCCAATCCGAAGCATCCCTATACAAAAGCGCTTCTGTCGGCCATTCCCAATCCTGAACCAGGCGCAAAAAAAGAGCGGATTTTGTTGAACGGTGATTTGCCTGGCCCCCTGAATGATCTTTCAGGATGTACCTTTCATCCTCGTTGTCCCTCAGCGACGGCAGAGTGCCGGCTTCGGGAGCCAAAACTGAGAGTACTCGATAATAATAATGGACACCAGGTAAGCTGTCTTCTTTATGAATAACAATAGTGCCATGCCAAAAAAAAAGTGGGGATGTTTCCGAACAGGGTGTCTTGCTCTTCTCATCATTCCGGTTCTGCTTGTTGGATTGTTCTGGTTTTTGCGCCCCTCACACTCCCTGCCTGACCGTTTTGTGCTGACAGTGCCGCTTGGCGGCGCCCTCAATGAAATTCGCGAAAACTCTTCGCTGCCCTTTCTCCCTTCCCGTGAACCACTCTCATTGCAGGAGCTGCTCTTTATTCTGGATCACGCAACCCGTGACAATCGGGTAGAAGAGCTGCTGCTCGATATTGGAGGGCTGCATACAACTCCCGCCAAAATTACCCAGGTGCGAGAGGCTATTGAAAAGGTTCGGAAAGGGGGTAAAAAAGTGACCGCCTTTCTTCATTCTGCCGAAGACAGCGATTACCTGCTTGCTACGGCATGTGACTCCATAATTTTAGAACGCGGAGGATTTCTCCTGCTCGATGGACTGAAGGCTGAAACGCTTTTTTATACTACGCCGCTCGGCAAAATAGGCGTTGAGTTTCAGGCCGCGCAGTGGAAAAAGTACAAGAGCGGTATAGAGCCGTTTACAAGAACCGGGCCAAGCAAGGAGTACTTCGAAGAGATCAATGCCCTTCTTGATGAGGTCTTTGAAGATTACCTGCTCTACGCTTCGAAGCGGCGGGGCATTACCCGTGACGCTTTTGAGGCGATCATCAATGGTACAGCCCTCATGTCGGCCAGCAAGGCCAAAAGTCTCGGACTGGTTGACTCCGAATCCTCGTTCTGGGAGGTAGAACGTGCGTTTACCAGAAAAATAACCGGCAAGGAACCTACAAGCGACAGCGATGTAATGGTCAGCGCCATTGATTACCGCTCCGCCGTTGAATGGCCCCGCAAGCCGGAGAGTGATGAGCGCATCGCCGTGATAACGCTTTCCGGCACCATTGTCCGTTCAGCTCCAGAGTCTGCTGCCGGGCTTAGTGAAGGCATTGATGTCGAAACCGTGAAAAACTCAATTGATGGGGCATTGGAGGATAAAAAGGTCAAAGCCATTGTGCTGCGCATCGACAGTCCCGGTGGCGACGCCCTTGCCTCTGCCGACATGCTGCAGATGCTCGACTCCGCAGCGGTTAAGAAACCACTCGTCGTCTCCATGTCCGGTGTTGCCGCTTCCGGCGGCTATATGGCAGCCCTTGCAGGTAAAACCATTATTGCCGAACCGCTCACCATTACCGGCTCTATTGGTGTCTATGCCCTTAAACCAAACATCAGGGCTGCCGCAGACAAAATCGGTCTTGGTCGCACGGTTGTGACACGGGGCCGCTACGCCGATGCCAACACCCCTTTCAAGCCGCTTGAAGGAGAGGCGTACAATAAATTCGTTGCCGCATCCGGCGAGGTTTATAATGATTTTATCAGCAAGGTTGCCGCATCGAGAAAGATGCGCATCGCCGCTGTTGACTCGGTTGCCGGAGGAAGGGTCTGGACAGGAAGCCGTGCCATCAAGGCCGGTCTCGTTGACCGTACCGGAGGACTCTTTGACGCCATTCAGGCAGCGCAACAGCTTGCAAAAATGGACATGACAAAGAAACCCCGCATCATGCTCTATCCAGTGCAGAAAACCTGGCTGGAATCTCTCTTGCGCTCGGGCGGAGCAAGCTTCAGTGAGAAAATAGCGTTTGCCCTCAAAAAGCAGGTATTGCATGAGATCAATGCCGGGCAGCAGTATGCTTCCATGGCTGCTTATTACCAGATGCTGATGAGTACAGGGCAGTTTCAGATGCTCGCGGTGATGCCCTGTGAGATTGTTATAAGGTGAAGGGTGAGGAAAGAGGGTGGACTTTGTGGACGGAGTGGACGACATGGACGACTTGGACGATAGCAGCGGATTTTGTCCACCAAGTCCACCAAGTCCATGCCGTCCACAAAGTCCATCTTTCCTCTTTTTCCCTTTTCTGCGCTAAAACTTGTAGGTCATTGAGCTTTGAGCCCTGAGTACATTGCTGGTGGCCGCATTTTTGTACTCTGTTCTCCACTCCCCAAGCTGCAGGCCGAGGATAAAACTCGGTGTTATCTTGCTGATGACATTGGCGAAGATAGTCTGGTTCAGTGTTCGAACTGTCAATGGTGAGGTTTGAACTGGCAAATCCGCATCATTCGGGTTATCCATGCCTGCTCCAATGCTGAAAGAGGTCGAAGGGTTCATGACATATCGGAGAGCAGCCCATCCACCGTGGGATCGGATCTCCTTGGGGTCAACTGGCACGCTGTTGTTTACTCCCTGCCAGATTCCACCCCAGTAGTCGTCGAGGTTTGTACCGGTAAAATACTCTCCAGCCAGTGTGAATTTCGGGCAGAGGGGCATTGAAGCCTCCGCATTGCATGACCATGAATCGAGTGTTTTATGTGTGCCCGTGTTATTGCTGTCCCACTCCTCCTGTCCGTAATGACCCGAAACGGCGAGGGTTGCCGGGTGATTTTTTGCAAAAATCGGTGTTGACAAGGCAACTCTTCCCTGTATGGTAGGCATTGTGGCATCTTTGCCAGTATCCATGTTGAGGGAATTTTTCTCACCGATAGTTCTCGATGCTGCAGCAGCCACCTCGATACGACTCTTTTCACCGGCAGAAAATCCCTTGGTGAGACGCAACTGCGCGTGACGCGAGCCGATATTTCCGGCAGCCCACATAATGGCAGGATCGTCAACAAACGGAATCTGTGACGAAACAAGATCCCAGGTCTGGCCAGCGATAATGCTGAAATCGGATGCCGGCCAGTAAGCCTTGAGATAGCCATGACGCAGTCGGGGAAGCTGGTTGTTTTCCGACGTGCTGTTGCTGCTGAGGAAGTCAAACTCGATATTGCCGGTCAATTTGATATCCTCCGTATCCGGGCCGCTGAGGTTCATGCCGAGCCTTGTAGCGCCCGCCGTGAGGTTCCACTCGCTGTCACTACTGCTGCCGTTTTTAGGCTGAGCCCAGAGAGCGATATTGCCAGGATAGATCTGACCGGAATCGTATGAAGCGTCAAAGCGTGCAAAACCATAGAACTGCACTTTTGTACCCGAACCAGTCGAGACTGTAGCCTCGGTGGGAGCTTCAGCTTTTTGTACGGTGACGGCGGGTTTGTTCTTGACCAGGGCTTTCAGATCGGCAAGCTCCTGTTCAAGACGGCTGATGCGCGTTTCAACGGTTTCAGGAGTATCGGCAAAGCCGGGTGTAGTGCACAGAAGTGAGCCGGCAAGCAGCAGCCCGTAACGGAATGTTCCCCTTGCGTTCATGAAGATTCTCCGCATGATGTTTTGGTTAAAGGAGGTAACTGTCATCTTTCCAAGAGGGAAATATAGCCAGACAAAGAATAATTTCTCTGCTCTTTCGGCGGAACCTCTTGTTACGACTGGCGCTTCAGAAGCTCCAGAACTCCCGGTCAAGGTTACGGTACTGAATACCCTGAATGAGATGCTTCATCTCAATCTCTTTCGAGCCCTCAAGGTCGGCAATGGTGCGGCTCACCTTCAGGATACGGTCGTGTGCCCGTGCCGAAAGGTTGAGACGGTTCATGGCATCCATCAGTTTTTGCGAACTCTCCCGGTCGAGATGACAGAAGGTTTTGATTTGACGGGAACTCATCTGCGCGTTGGTAAAGATGCGCGGCACAAGAGAGGCAAACCGCTCCTGCTGAATCTTCCTTGCCGCAATGACCCTTTCCCGTATGGAGTGAGAGCTTTCGGCGGTGGAAGCAGAAAAGAGGTCGGTATTCTCAACCTTCGGAACGTCGATATGAATGTCAATGCGGTCAAGCAGCGGCCCGGAAATTTTTGAAAGGTATCGCTGAATCTGCTGTGGTGCAGCGGTCAGGTTACCGTACTGGTCTTTCAGCGCTCCCGCAGGGCTTGGGTTCATCGCTGCAATCAGCATGAACCCTGCAGGATAGCGGGTAGTGACGGAAATTCTCGACACCGTTACCTCCCGGTCTTCCAGCGGCTGGCGCAGCACCTCCAGAGCGTTGCGGCTGAACTCCGGCAGCTCATCGAGAAAGAGGATACCGTTATGGGCCAGACTCACCTCACCCGGTTTAGCCGTCGAACCACCGCCGATCAGCGCCACATTGCTTGTGGTATGGTGAGGGCTGCGGAACGGACGTGTAACCATAAGCGGACGATCTTTTTCCAGCAGGTTGGCCACCGAATATATTTTTGTCGTCTCAAGCGACTCCTCAAACCCCAGAGGCGGCAGAATTCCCGGCAACCCCTTTGCCAGCATGGTTTTTCCACTACCCGGAGGACCGATCATGATCACATTATGACCGCCAGCCGCCGCAATTTCCAGTGCCTTCTTGGCCGCGCCCTGCCCCTTGATATCGGCAAAATCCACAGGATATTCGGGTTCCTGGTCAAACAGCTCCGCCACATTGACCGTCACCGGAATGTGATCACTTTTACCTCCTATCAAATCAACAGTCTCGTTCAGCGTCTCTACGCCGTACACTGCAATCCCTGAATTAGAAGCCGAGACCGCCACAGCAGCTTCAGGTGCATTTGAGAGTGGTACGATCATGCGTTTTATCCCCTCCTTTCCCGCCATGATGGCCACCGGCAGAGCACCGTTCACTCTTCTGACCGACCCGTCAAGCGCAAGCTCACCAAGGATCAGGGTATCCTCAAACTTGGGGCTGAGAAGCTGAAGCGAGCCCAGAAGGCCAATGGCGACGGGAAGATCAAACGCAGTGCCCTCCTTTTTGATATCGGCAGGCGCAAGGTTGACCGTGATTTTCTTTGGGGGAATATCGAAGCCCGAATTTCTGATAGCGGTAAGAATCCTCTCCCGGCTCTCTCGTATGGCATTGTCGGGCAAACCGACAACCGTAAAAGAGGGAATGCCACCAGTGACATTGGTTTCAACCGTAACCTTGATGGCATCGATACCGATCAGTGCAGCAGCATTCAGCGTCGTAAGCATGGCAGAAAGAGGTAAAGGATTTCAGCCTTTGTAAGGATAAAGTACGCAAATATTTAAAAAACCAGAAATTATAGGACAGGGTGGGTGGCGTGTTTTTCCGATCTTTTTTCCTTACCTTTATATTCTGGTGACACATATAATTCTGAACCAATGAGCGACTGGCAGAAAAGAATTACCCTGAACCCTCAGTAGTGCGGAAGACATTTGGGTAATGCACTTGCAGGACGGCAGTCATAATGTTCGTTAACGTTTTCAAAAGCCCATCATTACAATGAATATTTCAGCCGAAAAACTGGATATCATTCAAAAAATTTGTGAGATCCAGGACAATGACTTCATTGATCTGATAAAAAATATTGTTGAAACGCCATATCCTTCCCGGACAGATTGGTGGAATGAAATTACTCCTGAAGAGAGAGAATCAATAAATCGGGGTCTTGATGATCTTGACAAAGGGAAAGTATATCCTCACGATCAGATAAGAAAGAGATATGAAAAGTGGCTTAAAGATTAAGTGGAGTGAAGAAGCCACAAATAATCTTGACAACATCATTGCGTGGTTGGAGACCAACTGGACTCAAAAAGAGTTACGGAAATTTTTTCAAAAGTTTGAAAAGCAACTTTTGATCCTCTCATTATTTCCTGAAGCGTACCCCGTTGCCTGGGCAAAGAAAAGGATTCATCGCTGTGTTTTTACAAAATCCCTGACGATTTACTATTCGGTAAACGAAGATAATCTCGAATTACTTTCAATTTTCGATACTCGGCAGCTCCCGTCTAAAGCCAAAATTTAATACTGGCCAATGTAATTTGAAGAAAGGTGGTACTGCTGAAGATAAAAAACAGACTATAACCCTGCTAAAATCCTGATTTTGTCGTTGAGTCTTCGACAATCAGGGAGAGATTGTTTGTTTACTCACATGGAATTATCGGGGAGGAAGCTGCCCGGTGGCACTCTGAAGTTGTTAATGCGGGTTAACTGAACGAGAGAAGTTTTTGAAAACACATCACACCATAATTCACGGCGACAGCCGACAGATGAACTTCCTCTCTGACAGGTCGGTGCATCTTGTCATCACTTCTCCACCCTACTGGCAGCTCAAGGATTACGGGACAGAGAACCAGATCGGCTTTCACGAGAGTTACGAGAGCTACATC
>SESA01000120.1_pt1 | contig 54291 bp, 46 predicted proteins | sample 3171451 | NCBI WGS metagenome assembly SESA01 (sample SAMN06051862, study PRJNA518727) | freshwater metagenome | biome: subpolar coniferous forest; feature: holomictic lake; material: water; isolation source: holomictic Lake 227, 8 m depth | place: Canada: near Kenora, Ontario | collected...
TTTTATCATTTATTTAGCTCAATACAAATCTATCAAAATGCACAAGCCTATCCACGAAGCACAAATTTATTTTGTTTTTTGAGCGTGGGCAATCCTAAAACCGTCCTGAAAGGCGGTTACTCGGGCTGGAGAGGCGGAAGTTCTTTTGCAAGCCGTTGGATTGAACGTTGGCAAGTGTGGGCTTGCAAATGTGCTTACGACTGTGGGTTGGCTTTTATATATCATTTATTTCTTTTTCAATTATACGGAATTTATCTTTTATGTCTTCCCCTGTATAGAAGTCAAGTAAATCTTTTTTTGTTAATGTTCCTTGACTCAAAAATCGTTTTAAATACTCTTGATTAAACTCCATTAATAGCATTGATTTTTCAAGTTGTTTTAAAATTGATTTATTGTTCTCAATATTGTTTTGAACAAGAGACTTAATTGTCAAAACCTCATTAATATCTTTAATAATGCGATTGACTATCATTATCAGAATATCTTTATCCAACTCAACAACTTTAGTATTTAACGCAATATCTCTTACAAGCATATAAGCAATTGCCAAATTGCTGTAATCTCCTTTTTGTGAATTAATAATTGCAATAAAACCAACTCCTGGAATGTATCCAACATTTTCAAAATTCTTAAGTATTGAGTTTTCAACCAACGAAATATCAAATACAATCAAACTTACTTTGCTATCTCTGTTAGCTTGTGCTTCTAATAGTTGACTCCAAGCTGTGTCTGTTTTACGAGTAAAAATATCTTTGCTTTCTATATCTCCTAAACGAATACTTTTATCAAACTTACACTCAATCGCTATTTTCAAATCAGGAGTTCCGTTTACTTCGCAAATAATATCTCCCGTTTTGTTTTTAGGTATATTTCCTGCGGTATTACCGGTTAGAAATGCTCTGTCCTTTAGTTTTTTTTCTGCAAAATATTGATTTAAAAATTCAGCGATTTCATCTTCTGCCAATATACCTTTTATAGTTGACTTATAAAAAAGTTCCCTTTTCATTTCGAATAGCATTTTAAGGCTTTCGAGTTCCGTTCCTAACTCATTCGATGTTTTAGAAAGAAATGAAGAAATCCTATCTTCCATCAATGCCAGTACACCAATGTAAATTGCACGCAATAATCTTTCATCGCGTTCATTGGCGGGAAGATTATCGAAATAATTGAAAACGATTTGATTTTCGATTTCAAAGCTCTCGATTTCTAATCGCTTGAGTTGTTGGTTGAGTTTAAGCATTTTTTATACTTACTTAATTATTTGTATTGTATGCCTTTGTAATGTATTTTAACCAATAAGTTAAACGTTGCACCATATGATGGTTTACCTGCTTTATCATTACATTCTTTATTCAAAATTCGGACAAAGATTTCATATGGGACATACTCATAATAATACCCTGATCCTGTTTTAAACTCAACATACAATTTTTGCCCATCATGTGCGATTCTTTCAATATTGCTTGAATCCCAACCAATTTCTTGCCATTCTAAATCCATAATTACCTCCTATTTTACTTTTGCATCCAACGTATTATTGTGTCATTATAATTTAAATCTTCTGGTTTTTCTTGCAGCCAAGCACCAATTTTGGTTGCAAAGTTCACATTTTTGACGGCTTCTAATAATGGAATCTTTACCTTCATAGGGATTTTCATTGATTCTCCAATTACAAATGCATCGCCATTACCCAACGAGGGTAATGATTTTAGAAACATAGAGAAATTATTTGGAGCAAAACTTATAATTCTGGATTGATCCTCACTATTAGTCAAACGTAAAGCAATAAAGGTACTAACCTGAGATATAATTGTATTTGGTATCTCAACAGGTCTCTGAGAAATTATCATAGCACCTATTCCAAATTTTCTTCCCTCTTTCATTATTCGCTCAACTGCATTTTGCGAGAAACTATTTTGAGTTCCTGCATTTAAATATCTATGTGCTTCTTCATAGCATATTAGTAATGGACGACCTTCATATTTTTTTTCATTTAACTTCAAGGCATAATAAACAGTATCAAATAATAAGTTTGATAGTACACCAATAACAACATCTAAAATATTGTATGGGATACCACTTAAATTCAAAACACTTATCTGTTTATCATTTTCAATCCATGAGGCTATTAAATCAGCTATACTTTTATCGCCACTAATATATTCATCGTCTCCAAATACAAATTTAAAGTCATCGTTACGCAACAAATTCTCTATATTATCTGCAATACCTTTATATTGGACTTCATTCGATTTGAACGGTCTATTTACTCCCGTAGAGTAAGGTTCAAACTGAGGTTTAATTATTTTCTCCGCATCTCCAACTAACGGATTTCCATCTTCATCATTTTGATACACAAAATCACCGTATTCCCTAGAAACTTTGTCAAATGTCCCATACCCTCTATTGTAAAATTCAAACCAAATATCTTTTATATTAAAAGGAATTGGTGAATTAATATTTACATCCGCAATATTTATGCTTTTTTTGAGATCAACATCAGCGTTAATAAACGCTTTTTTCATTTGAAGAATTCGATCTCTAAAGTTATCTATGATTGAAGAAGAAGCCAAACTATTCCCAAGCCCAAATAACTTACACAAAGTATCAAAATCAAGCATCCAATATGGAATTACTAGCTTTTTAGTTGAATCATATATAGAAAACTCATTTGCATTATCTCCAAGATACTTCATGTATTCACCATGAATATCAATTATTACAATTCTTGAGCTTTTATAATCCGTTGTAATATTATTCAATAAATATGCAACGGTATTCGACTTTCCACTACCTGTACTACCAACAATGAGAGAATGCTTTAGCACAAATTCATTAAGATTTAAATATACTGGAAGGGTGTTAGAGAAATAGTTTCTTCCTACTTCAATAGGAAATTTTACATCAGATTTGAAAATAGCATTAATATCGTCTTCATCAATCAAAAAAACAACATCAGCTATACTTGGAGTAATTTTAGCTCCACTCTCGAACTCACCTTTAATGTTTTTATATCCAAGCAATGAAACATTGAGAACCTTTTTATTGATAGCAATATCGCCTGTTTGCATATATGTTGAAAAAGATTCAACAACGCAATACACGCAAGAAAGACCATTTATGATTTTCACGAAGCTACCAACCTGTCCAATGCGATATAAATTTCCACTATGGATAATATTATAATTGTCAAGCTCACTACTAATCTCAACAATAACTCTTTCTGTGTTCACCTCGATCACCTGACCAATTCTACCACTATTTGTATTGTTTGATATCATGTTGTAGGGGTAGTTTTAGGATCAGGAGTAATTGGTTTTGAAAAAGTAATTTCATCAATCAACGAAATGAAATTATTGAAATTACCTATGTTTGAGGGAGCATCAAAGTCGCTTTCTCTTCTATTTGTGTATTTTTTCTTTTCAGTGTAGATTGAAAAGTTAGGATAACTACCAAGTAATTCGACTCCCTTTTTAAAAGTATCGTCATCAAAAGCCAAAGCAATTACTGACAAACGATGATTATTATTAAGTCCATTGACAATAACTTCATTTATGTGGTCATCGCCAAAAGAATATCCTAAAACAAATACGATTTTTTCTTTATCAATAAGATACTTTCTAAATCTATCTAAATAAGAAATATAGGGAGCTTTTCTTGAAGACAAATACTTATCCATTGATGGATATATTAGCAGGTTCTCAGAAGAAGTAGCCCTGCTATTATCAATGTAGATTCTATCATCTGTATCCTTTACAAAATTCAAAGAACCATGTAATTTCCATAGTTTAATCCAACTCTGTTTTACATAGATACCATGAAAATCATCGACAGAGTCTGTAATAAAGAACGGTTTTACATTTCCAATGAATCCACTGAAATATGGCAAACTTGCCATTTCAAGGGCTTCTTCAACTAATAAATCATAATTAAGCGTGAATATTTCTTTCTCATAATCACGATTTATAAAATTCAACCAAAGAACAAGTTTATAGAAATTATCGGTAACTATCTTAATAGACAATTCTTTGTAAATTTCATTTTTAATATCCTTTTCAATATCAATGATATCTTGTTCCTTCAAGGTATTTATTTCTTTCCCTGACTTAAGTAAAACTTTAAGTTGCTGTGTTTTATTCAATAAATTCTCAACAGTATCCTTATCATCTAATAACTCGTTGAACTTAACATTAGTAATGCTAGCTTTTACCTTTTTAGTTATATCCTCAATATTCGGAAGTCCACATGCTTTAGATACACCTGCACCTAATAGGAGACCCACCTGTTTAGGCGTTGCGAGAATTTCTTTTAAGTTATTCATGTTTCTTTAGTTGCTTGGATTCATAATTAATCATATAAATATTTCACATTTCTTGTAATATAAGCACTCAATCCCGAGCCACTTTTTGCAAGTCTTTTCATAGTTTCAACATGCAAACTACCTGCTCTACCTGAGTAACTATATGTATATTGTTTTCTCCCAAACCAAACCGTAATACTTTCGTTTTCAATTTGAAAACTTGTTATCGGTGAGTTTCCGCTCCTGTTTGCATATCTTTCCATTAGTATAATTGTAAATATTATTTTTAAACCTTGATAAAATTATTAAAAATAATCTTCATTAAACTGATTCCATTAAATTAGTAATGAACGACTTATCAACGAAGCAGTGCATCGGCAAGGTTGCACTCTTTGGTAAAGCTTTGGTTTTAGCGTTGGCTTGTGGGGCTTTGCCAATGTGTGCAATGTGGGTGGGGTTTCCATCTTCTTTTGCGGAGGGAAGAAAAAAACAAAATAAATTCATCCAATTTGCACCAGCTTATCCAAGAGCTAAATTTCATTTTTCATTATCAATCATTTTCGCACTAATCTATCGGTTGTAGCGGTTTTCTACACCTTGCAGCCAACTCCTTTATCTATGCACCATATCTCACCAAAAGGTGTATAAAGCCAGCTATTCTGGCATTCTTTATACACCTTTGAGGTGGATAATATTTTTTAAAAATTGTAAACGGGACGAGAAATTTTCAGTAAACTCTGTTCGCATACGTGAGTATAGATAGTTCTTGCATGTAACGTAGATCCGTTCCTGCTTCCAGTAAATGAGTTACATAAGAGTGCCTCAAACAATAAAGCGTTACTGTTTTTTTGATTTTGGCATGATCGAGTGCATGTTATAACACTTTTTGCAAGCAGGTGCCAAGTTTTAAGCTTTAAAATATAGATATATTTCAAAATATTTATCCTGAATTATTCGCCATAAAAGTTGCTCTGGATTTTGACGATACAGAGGATGTTGTGCACGGCCATCAGCAACTGGCTCTGTTCAGCGGTTATTATCATGAGACTTATTTCCAGTCCGGCTTGATGATACCGTCATGGAGAGCAAAACCGGATGGGCGGGTACAAGGCAATTCTTGAAAATGTAGCTACCGTAGAGGAACCTGTCGATATCAAGTAGGGAAATTTGGTAGTACTTTCTCAAGCTTGAGATCTTCTATGTTGATCTGGTCTTCTACAATCGTCTGTTACGCTGTTATGTGCTCATTGACCTCAAGTGCGACAAGCTGACGCATCAGGATTTGGGACAGATGCAAATGTATGTCAACTACTTTGACCGCTATGTTAAAACTGAGGATGAACTGCCAACCATCGGCATTCTATTGTGACATCGCAAGCATGATGCACTGGTTGAACTGACCCTCCCCAAGGATTCAAATATCTTTGCCTCAAAGTATCAGCTCTATCTGCCCTCAAAAGATGAGCTGAAAAGGCAACTGGAAGAGGCAGCAGGCATTGAGCACTGCGAAAATCCCGAACAGGAGGGTATGAACGATGTTCGATAAATGGGTCAATCAGGATATCGGGAAAGTCCTTGCCCGGCGAAACAGAGTGATTGTGGGGGCTGAAGCCTCTCTTCTTGATCTTTTGCGCAAGGTTCTGCCAAAGGAGCTGACGATTTTTGTGGTTCATGGTGCCCTTGGCAAGGGAACAGAGTGAAACACCGCATCCATTTTTCTAATTGATGGTTTTACTGGTACAGGTTAAAATGATCTGCCAGGAAAAAAGAATGTGGTTGTTGACCCGAAAAAGAGTTGGAGACTAAAGGGCGGGTTTTTTGGCCTGCTTTTTATTTCGTACCTTGTTTGTACCATTTTAGCTGTTTTGTAAACTTAAGTTTATGTTTTTAAATTAGTTATGATGCTCGGTCGAAATTGTGATTCATTTTCTGTCGTTTTCAGGAGCTTCGCCGGGCAGAGGGAAGCTTGTCACGCTTAAAGTTTGGGGAATCGGGTGAATATCAAGGATGTTACAGCATCGGTTGCCGATGAGGTAGAGATTTTTCAGCAGAGGTACAAGCAGGTGCTTCATGCCCAGAATACACTGGTCGACAAGGTTACCCGCTATGTGCTCAAACAGCAGGGAAAACAGATTCGCCCTGTTCTGGTACTGCTTTCGGCCAAGTTGTGTGGGGGGGTGACTGACGCAAGTTATCGCGCAGCCATCATGGTCGAGTTGTTGCATTCGGCAACACTGATCCATGACGACGTGGTGGACGGAGCCGAGATGCGCCGGGGAATTCCTTCCATTAATGCTTTGTGGAAAAACAAGATATCGGTTCTTATCGGCGATTATCTGCTTTCCAAGGGTCTTCTCTACTCTCTTGACCACAAAGACTACGGTTTTCTTCATCAGGTTTCGGAAGCGGTGCGCCGGATGAGTGAGGGGGAAATTCTCCAGATTCAGAAAACCCGCAGTCTCGATATTTCCGAAGAGGATTACATGAGTGTCATTTCAGATAAAACCGCTTCGCTGCTCTCTTCTGCCTGTGCCATGGGAGCTTCGAGTGCAACATCTGACGAAGCCACTATCGCCGCCCTTAAAAGTTATGGCGAGTATCTGGGCCTTGCTTTCCAGATTCGTGATGACCTGCTTGACTATACGGGTGATTCGAAAAAAACCGGCAAACAGATGGGTATCGATATCAAGGACAAGAAAATAACGCTTCCCTTGATCTACGCACTGCGTCATGCTTCGGAGGCTGAACAGAAAACGATCCGCTCCATTCTGAAGAGTTCCCGCAAGCGTGCAATAAAAAGCGCGGAAGTCATAGCGTTTGTCAAAGGCAAGGGTGGGCTTGAGTATGCTACTGAAGTGGCCGAAGGTTTGGCGGCAAAAGCGGTTCTGTCAATCACTCCTTTTCCGGAGAGTACCGCCAAAACGGCTCTATTGCAGCTTATGGATTTTGTCATGATACGCCAGCATTAATCCGCTTTATGTTGCAGGCTTATGTATTGATATGAAAAGAAATAACCGATTGAAAGCCAGATGAAAAAAGCAGGGTTGATCGTTTTGTTGCTTGTCGTGTTTGTTCTACTTATCGATAAACTGATTATGCCCTTGTATATTTCACAGGGAAGTGTCAAGGTCGTTCCTGATGTTGTCAACATGCATTACGATGAAGCCGCCAGAAGGTTGGAGCAGGCCGGTTTTGAACCCATAAAGAGTTATAACGTCAAATATCTCAGTCAGGTTGATTCCAATGTGGTGCTTTCCCAGATGCCTGAGCCAGGAATGGAGGTCAAGCCGGGTAGATCAGTCTATCTGGTGGTTAACCGACGGGAAAAACCGGCATTTTCCATGCCTGATCTGCTGGGCAGGCCGGAACTTGACGCACGGGAGACCGCCGAGCGTATGGAAATAGTACTTCAGAATGTTCAGTTCAGCAAGGTCAACAATCCTGAAGAGGATGGAAAGGTGCTGATACAGTCTATTCCTGCAGAAACTATGGTGAAGCCGGGCGTATCCGCATCCATCACAATCGGCAGGTATGAAAAACAGGCTGAAGGGGTGGCAACGGTTACAGTGCCCGATGTTCTTGGCATGTCTCTTGCCCAGGCGCGGCAAGTCATTACTGATGCAGGGCTCACCATGGGAAAGGTTACTACGGAACATTCCACCTTTCTGGTGCCAAATACGGTCATAAACCAGAAACCGGCAGTCAACTCTGTGGTATCACCCGGTCAGCAAGTTGAGGTTACAGCGGTAACCGGAGAGTAGTTGCAACGCACCTACTTGTAGTTGGCTTTTTTATACTCCTCCCGAAGATCCTTGATACCTGTCGTGCGGTCGTTGCCGTCGCTGATAAAGCCGAAATATTCAAGAATAATACGTATTACCAGCCACAGGCCGGCAAAGATGAGCGACAATGAGCTCCAGAGGTTTGAAATACTTTTTTTTACCATAGGGTTTTGTTGAGAGCCATAAAAAAAGGCCACTCCACAAGAGAATGGCCTCAAATAAACGTTAAAAAATATAGACGGTGGTTTAGTCGGTAAGGGAGTCTTCCGCTTCAAACCAGTCATCGGAATGTGATCCGTGTTTTTTCCCTTTCTTTTCCCACCGGTAGTATGCAGCAAGTCTTACCTGCTCTTCACGCATTTCAGGGGTAATTTCAGGTTCGGCTTTTTTCCTTTTCTTGGCTGGAGCTTTTTCTCCGCCCTCTTTTTCAATGTTTTTATCTTTGGCCATTGTTTTTTTTAGCATTGTTCCTGGTTATTTATTTACGCTACTGTTGAAATTATGGAATTTTGGGAAGAAAAAAAATAATACAGTCAGATGGTTGTTTTTTTTCCGATAACCCTTATTCCATGCGTTTTCCGAGTGCGCTGAAGGCAATGACGAGAAGGATTGTGATCGCTTCGATCATCATGAAAATATCTTTTGGAATATATGCGTTGACTGTCAGTCCTCCATATTCAAGGAAACCGAAAAAGAAAGCTGACAGCACTATCCACAAAGGGTGAGCTCCAGCAAGCAGTGCGACGGCGATGCCGGTAAAGCCTATTCCACCACTCATTCCCGCTTCGTAGTAGTGTTTGTAGCTGAGGACTATATTTGAGGCTCCCATCCCGGCGGCAGCTCCTCCAATTCCCATTGCCACAAGGGTGTGCATCCCGGCATTGATTCCGCCGTATCTGGCGGCTTCGGGTTGCAGGCCAGCCGCCCGCATTTCGTAGCCGAATCTCGATTGAAAGAGGAGAAATTGGAAAAAGAGGGCCAGTGAGAGGGAAAGGATTGTGGTGAGGTTAGCCGGGGAGTTGGCAAACCATCCTGTAACGGTGTAAAATGATGGAATAGTCGCTGAAGCATTAATCGGCGCGGTATGTACTGTCGAGGGCATTGCGAAGTGGTAGGTCAGGAGATAGCCGGTAAGGCCCTGTGCAATGAAGTTCAGCATGATGGTGGCTATGACCTCATTGACGCCGAACCTTACCTTGAGCAGACCTGAGAGAAGTGCCCAGCATGCTCCGCTTGCCATGGCCATGATGATGCAGAGTGGAATTGAAACAAGGGAGGGGAGGGTTGAGGGCAGCATTGCCCCTGTCATGGCTGCGGCAAAGGCTCCCATCTGAAGCTGGCCTTCGGCGCCGACATTGAAGAGTCTGAGCCGGAAAGGAATTGCAACGGCCAGACCAGCAAAAATGAGTGTTGTCATTCTGAACACGACCTGTCCGATGCCGTAAGAAGAACCAAGAGTCAAATGGAACATTTTGCTGAAAATCATCATCGGATCGCGGCCTGCCATGGCAATGACAAGACAACTGACGAGCAGTGCCGAAAGGATAGAGAGAAAGGGGATGAGGATCTGGCCGCTCTTTCGGGTCATGGCAAAGGGGTGGTTCAGGTGATATGAAGACCGATCTCTTTCTGGAACTCACGATCCGACCCTCTTTTACGTTCAACCTCATCCTGGCTGAATTCGTGCTGTATCGAGCCTTTGAAGAGGCATCCTATGCGTGTTGAGAGTGCAATGAGCTCTTCGAGTTCCGAGGAGAGAAGAATTATGGCCATGCCGTTCTGGCGGGCCTCGATAATCTTGTTATGGATGGTTTCAATGGCGCCTATATCGACCCCACGGGTTGGGTGGGCAAGGATCAGGAGTGAGATGGAGGGGCGGTTGAGTTCTCTTGCAAGGACAACCTTCTGCTGGTTGCCTCCCGAGAGTGCACTGAGTGGCTGGAGGGCCGGTGAGGTGCATCTGATATCATAATCGGCAATCATCTTTCCGGCATTCCGGTTCACTGCATGGCTGTCAAAACCGATCCCCTTGTGAAAAGAGTCTTCCCGGTGCCTTCCAAACAGAAGGTTTTCCGAGACCGTGTAGTCCACAATGACCGCATGGCGCAGACGATTTTCAGGAATGTGGGAAACACCCATGAGAGCAATCTCGGCAGGGTTTTTGCCGATGAGTGATTTTCCCTTGAGCAAGGCTTCGCCCGAAAGTTTCGTTCCTGCTGGAGTGAGGCCCCAGAGCGCCTGCAACAGTTCGCTTTGTCCGTTACCTTCAACACCGGCAATGCCGTATATCTCTCCAGCCCTGACGTTCAAGCTTATCTCATGCAGTTTTTCCTCGCCTTTCAGGGTAAGCCAGGAGAGCTTTTTGAGAGTGAGAACGGTTTCAGTGGGGGAGGCCGGAGGATTTTTTACCTGCAACAGAACGCTTCTTCCGACCATCATTCGGGCAAGCTCAGCTTTTGTCACGGAGGAAGCAGGCATGGTGCCGACAATATTGCCTTTTCTCATCACGCTCACCTGGTCGGCGACGGCAAGCACCTCATCGAGTTTGTGCGTGATCAGAATAATGGTTTTTCCCTTGTCACGCAGGGTACGAAGCGTTGCAAAAAGCCGTTCTGTTTCAGAAGGTGTCAATACTGCGGTCGGTTCATCAAAAATCATGATGGTTGCTTGACGAAAGAGCACCTTGAGAATTTCAACCCGCTGTTCCTCTCCGACACTGAGGCTTCCAACAGGAGCATCGGGATCGATCGGAAGGCCGTAGTTTGCGGCATCGTTCAGGATAAGTTCCTTGAGCGATTTCATCGCCAGGCGTCCGAACAGTCGGGTATGTTCATTGCCAAGCATGATGTTTTCGGCAACCGAAAGTTCTGCCACAAGCATAAAATGCTGATGAACCATACCGATGCCCGCATCAATTGCTTCACGCGGAGAGGCGAAGTTCACGGTTTTACCCCTGATGGCCATCTCTCCCGACGTTGGCCGGTGCATGCCGTAGATGATTTTTGTAAGAGTACTTTTGCCTGCCCCGTTCTCACCCACAATGGCGTGAATGGTACCTTCTTCCACAGAAAGCGAGATATTGTCGTTGGCCAGAAAACTTCCGAACTTTTTCGATATATCGCTCAATTGGACGGCAGGCGCCATAGCTTGCTGATTTTCAGTGGTTATACCCAGCTCAAAACGGTCTTGATGGATTCCTTGCTGTCAAGCGCTGTACGATAGGCAAGTTCGTACTGTGAGACTGGAAAGACATTGGTAAAAAACTTTTCACTGTCGAGTCTCTCGTCATCGAGCATGTTTGAAGCTTCCTCGATATGGGAGAGGCTTGTAATGCAGGAAGAGATGATAACAGGTTCCTTGTGTTGTATGAGGCGGTAATCGTATGCCATAACCTCATAGTTGCCCATAAGGAGTACTTGAGCCTGTGGTTTCATCAGGTGTACGGCCTTCTCGATCAGCAGAATTCTTCCTGTGGTTTCAATAATGAGATCATAGGAGTCGTCAAATGCTGTCGTGAAGTCACTGATATCGAGGGCAATATGTTCGGCATGTGAAAGTTGACCTCGAATGCTGAAGGTTTCTACCGCATCGACATGGCGGACACCAAGAGCGTAGAGGTATTCCGATACCATGAGTCCTGCCGAACCGAGGCCGAGAATGAGAACTCTCGACGAAGCGTGCAGTGGTACTTTTTCCACGGCACTGATAACATAGGCAAGAAGTCCGGTGAGAAGATCACGGTGGATCGGCTGGCGGCCAAGAGAAAACACATTGCGACGTGATGTCGGAATGAGTTCGGCATGGCATCCATTGTAGGGTTCGATTTCTGTCCAGCGGTCACCTTTGAAGACATAGACAAAATCGCATATACGGAGGTCGGTTACACCCGGGCCTGTTGCAATAACCTGACCGATCGATTCACTGCCCGGCATGATGGGGTAGTGAAACACACGGTTGGAGACCGGCTTGTTGGTCAGAAGCAACCGGTCAAAACCCGGCGTTATGGTGCTGGCAATGGTTTTTACAAGAACATCACCAGGCTCGCCGGCATGGTATGCTGCACTCTGCAGTTTAAGCTTGTTGGCTTTCTGCAGGACAATCGCTTGAGCTTCCCCCTTCATGGTCATAGACAAATGTTACTTCTTGTACTGTTTTTTCTCTTCCCACTCTAATGTTACCGGCAAGATACCCAAAGAAAAAAGATAAATAAACAAAACGGAAGTTATTACAAACGGGAGGCGAAAACACGAAACTTCACAACGTTCTGCTGCACACTCTTCGATTCGGCGAGGGTATTGAAAACACAGAGAAAAGATCTGCAACTCCCTGAAGAATGATTTCTTCCTTTTGAGTTGTCAAAGCAGTCCTGTACCTTTTCATACGGGGCATTTTTTTACAAATGATCTCGGAGTGAGTCCAAGAGTTTTACTGGTCAAGTGGCAGTTTATCAATCATTCACAGGAGAAAAACCATGACTGTTGAAGTCAAGAATTATCACATTCTTTTCTATGGTGGTCCGGATGGCTACCAGACCAACCGCGCACAGATTGCCCTTTATGGCCCGGATGGCGCCACCGTTGCCTATGTGAGGTTTAATGATCCGGGTATGGTGTTTGAAAATGACAGCGAAACTGCTGGGAGAATCTGTATGCACCTGCCGTCGTCGATGTTTCAGAGTGTGCTCGATGTGCTGCGCAATGAAAAACCGGTTTATATATATTTTGCACAGGGCAGGGGATTTCTTTCTACCTCGATGGAACCTGTGGGTGAGGGAGAGTAGAGCGATATGAATGACACAATAGGAACCATTCTCAAACGGCGCAGTATAAGGGCCTATCAGGAGCGGCAGGTCGATGAGAGGGCGTTGCAGGAGATTTTGCTGGCAGGACAGTTTGCGCCGACAGCGATGGGGCAGCAACCCTGGCATTTTACCGTGCTGCAGAATCCCGATCTGCTTGAAAAACTGCAGATTGCCTGCAAATCTCTTTTTCTCAATTCGGATAATGCGGCGTTGCGTGAAGTGGCAAGCAGGGAGGGGTATCATGTCTTTTATCATGCTTCGACTTTGCTGATTGTTTCGGGTGACAGTAAGGCTATAACACCTCTGCAGGATTGTGTGCTTGCAATGGAAAATATGCTGCTTGCTGCTGCGTCGCTGGGAATTGGTTCCTGCTGGGTGCATTCAGTGGTCTTGCTCCATGACAGCAATGGGGAAGGGGATGTGTTCAGCAATCTTGGTCTTGAGTTTCCGGAAGGCCATATTCCTTATGCTGCGGCAGTGTTGGGTTACAGTGCAATGCCGTGGCCGGAGGCCGGACCGAGAAAGTCCGGCACGGTCAGTTTTGTGCGGTAGTCGGTATCCTTTTGACTCAGGGTTGCGGTTCCAGAGGCAGGGCTATGTTTTCCTGGATCATCTCTTCGATGTTGTTGGCCGGAATAAAGAAACGGTTCAGCGGGGTATTTTCGGTACTGTGGTGCAGAATACCCCGAGCTGTGCTGGCCGTCAGTGTGGCAAGGTGACCTGCAAAGTTTTTCGGAAGAATTAAAAACCCTTCTTGCTGGCTCGAAAAGAGCGTCCATGATTCAGGATCGATGGCGAAAACACATCCGGTTTCTATGGTAATGAAGGGGGTTTCTTCCTGCAGAAATGTGTTTTTGAAAATCACTTTCAAGAGGTGCTGACGGTTGTCAATACCGAAGTTGAGGCCGGCATTGATTGAGACAGGCTTGTCTTCAACAATGAGTTCTGGCAGAAGTTCGATCTGCTCGGTCGTGATTTGGGCAAGAGCAAAGTTTACCCGGTAGTTGCTGTTGTCTGGCATGGTTTTCTGTGAATGTTGCTGGAATAAGAAAGAGGATCGGTACTCCCTGTTTATATTGAAAAATATGGAATTTATTTGAAAGACATTTTTTTTGTTTTCTTTTGCATTGATAATTTTCATGCTCTTTTGCGCTTATGTCTTTATCTCCTCTGCCCTGCTATTTCGAATCCGACGTTTTACTGTCAGGAATTGCTTATTACGGGATTGGTGGAACTGCCCGTTTTATGGCCTGGCCCGAAAACCCCGCTGAACTTTCAGCTCTCTTGCTCTGGAACCGTCAGGAGCGTCTCCCTCTTGCCCTGATGGGTAGCGGTAGTAACATTCTCTTTTCTGACAATTATTTTCCCGGCATAGTGATCTCTTTGGACCGGATGCAGCGTCTGTTCTGGCTCTCCGATGATGAACTGTTCTGTGAGGCCGGAGTGGAGAACAATGTGATCGCCGAAGAGTTGTGCAATTGCGGCAAGGGTGGTGGTGAGTGGCTTTACCGGCTTCCCGGTCAGGCTGGTGCAACCATCAGAATGAATGCGCGTTGCTTTGGTGGTGAGATTTCTGAAGTTACGGCAGGTGTCATGACGATCTCGCTCGATGGTCGTTTTCGGTGGCAGTTGCCTGATGAGGTGTTTCATGGTTACAAGCATACCTCGCTTATGGAGAATCCGGAAATTGTTGTGGGAGTTGTGTTTCGGTTTCCCAATGCAAAACCAGTACCGGAGATAAGGCGACTGATGGATGGTTACGAGGAGGAACGCAGAAAAAAGCATCATTTCGATTTTCCGAGCTGTGGCTCAACCTTCAAGAACAACTATGCTGCAGGTCGTTCGAGTGGCATGATTTTTGAAGAACTTGGTTTCAAGGGGCAGTCGGAGGGAGGCGCCATGGTAAGCGAGCATCATGCCAATTTTATTTATAACAGGGGAGGAGCAACCGCCAATGATGTGCTCAGACTTGCCGCACGCATGAAAGCGTCAGCGATTGCAGAGGCCGGTGTGGCGCTTGATCTTGAGGTACAGTGTATCGGCTTGTTTGAAGGTGAACTGCTCTCATCGTGCGGTGTCAACTTCAAGCCTGATTTTGAAGATCCTTCGAAAGGGTGGGCAGGAGTGCTTTGGATGGAAGAGGAGAGGGTGAAGCCGCTTTTTCCTCTCAGGCTTCTCCAGGGGCCGCTGATTGGTTATTTCGGCCTCGACAGGGAGTTTCCTTCGGGTGTTGTTGTGGAAGTCGAGCAACTGCTTTCGCTTCAGGATGCGGCAAGTGACCCTGACGCCTTTTTTCTCCGTTGGACAACCCGTGCCAGTGATTCCCTGCTTTTTTCGCTGAAGCCGCCATCATCCTCTCCTGCCGGTTCGTTTACTGAGGATTTGTGGAACTACAGTGTTTCCGAGCTTTTTATCGCTGGGGCTGAGGGATCCGGTGGATACATCGAGTTTGAAATGACCCCGGAAGGAAACTGGGTTGCCTTGCGCTTCGATGCTCCAAGAAAAAGGGCTGAAGGGTATGCTCTGTTGTCTCGGCAACCATGGCAGAAGCAGGTACGTAGAGTGCAGGAAGAGGGGCGGTTCGGTATGGAGTTTTCCTTTGGATTGCTGCAGCCGTTCATTTCTGGCAATGGTATCGCTCTTCAGTGCTGTGCCTCTTCCGGCAGAGGAGAGTTTGGGTTGTTTCCCTGGTGGAATTTGCCCTCTTCACCGGCTGATTTTCATCAACCGGAAAAGTTTTTCCGCATGGCCCTTCATTAGGCTTGGATCAAGGCAGGAATAAAAAGATTGCCACCGAGGGATTGTCGATTGTTTGTCGCAACTCCCCAGTGGCAGTGTCATTATAAATCGGCAGCAGGCATACGGGAGACTTCGGTTGCCGTAAAGACCGGGCCTTCCTTGCAGACATAGACTGATCCGACATTGCAGCGTCCGCATTTGCCAACTCCGCATTTCATGCGATTTTCAAGCGTTGTATAGACGTTTGCTTCATCAAAACCAAGCTTTTTGAGTGAGATCAGGGTGAATTTGATCATGATTGGTGGCCCGCAGATCACAGCTACGCAGTTTTCCGGAGAAGGCGCAGCCTCTTCGAGCACGGTGGGGACGAAGCCGACCTTGTGTTTCCAGTCAGGTGATTCTCCTCCCGGATCGACCGTGAGGACAAGGTCAACATCAGCGCGTTCCTGCCACTCTTCAAGTTCATGCTTGTAAACCAGGTCGGCCACTGTCCGGGCACCGTAGACAATGGTGACCTTGCCGAATTTTTCTCTCTGGTCAAGGCAAGACCATATCACACTGCGTGTTGGAGGCAGAGCTATGCCGCCGGAAATGAAGAGAAGATTTTTTCCGTGAAACTCTTCAATTGGAAACCGGTTTCCGTAAGGCCCGCGGAAAGTGATGAGATCGCCGATATCGGCATTTGCCAGGGCCGAGGTCACTCTGCCGGATTGCCGGAAGGTACACTCGATATACTCCTTGCGGGTTTCAGGGCTTGCAACGCAGAAGGTGCTCTCTCCCTCGCCGTAAATGCCATAAAGCCCGAACATGCCGGTACGGTATGTGGCTTTGAAAAGCTCATGCTCTGCAGGGTTCTGAAACTCCAGTTTCAGGGTCCTTACGCCGGGCGCTTCGTCGTGCTTGGCGACGATTTTCATGATAGCCGGCTTGTAGATGTTCTGTGGCGCGTTTTGGATATGTTCTGTCACTGCGATAATTTTGAAATCTCTTGTAAAGTTTCTGTAATACCCATATCAACCGGGCACTGGCGCGAGCATCGTCCGCATCCACTGCAACTGTTTACACTGAACTTGCCGGGAAAATAGTTGAATTTGTGCATGATGCGCTGTCTCCAGCGTGCAGATTGTGTCGAACGGGGATTATGACCCGAGGTGTGCATGGTAAAGAGGGAAAACGAACAACTGTCCCAGTTTTTTCTTCTGATGCCACTGTAGGTGTCTCCTTCATCCTGGATGTCAAAGCAGTGACAGGTTGGACAAAGGAAGGTGCAGGATGCGCAGCCTATGCAGCGCATCGAGATCTCTTTCCAGAACTTGCTGTCAAAGTTTTCCGGGTTTTTCAGCCAGGCAACGCAACTATCAAGATCAAATTTTTCTTCCACGACTGCCAGCGGGGCGGCTGGTTCCGAGCTCTCCTGCAGAAAATCGGCAATTTTGGCAAATGCTTCGCGCCCGCGCTCTGTGAGTTCCTCAACCTGCCATCCCTTGTTGTTTTCAAGCGGACGAAGCAGGACATCAGAGCCTTTTGTGCTGTCTGGCGCAAGTGTCAGTGAGGTGCACATGCAGAAATCATCCGCTTTTGTACATGCAATGGTTACGATAACCGATTCATTGCGCCGCTGGAACCAGTATTCATCCTTATAGTCCCATCCGAATAGAGGATCGTCGATTGCAAGCCCGGAAGCATCACAGGCTCTTGCACCAAAAATGATTCTTGGTTCATTGGGTGGAAGAGATTCCCTGGTGTTGATTTCCTGTTTTTTTATGCTGTAATGCAGTATCGGTTCGGTTTGCGGAAAAAAAAGTTCCTTGATCGAACGGTCAGGAAGCACCATGTTGAAATCAAGTTCCCCCGCGTTTTTTACTGTCGCATAAGAAGAACTGTTTGCTTTCTGCACCGGGCCGATAACCGTAAGCCCTGCCGATTGCCATTTTTCAACACAATTGTGAAGTTTATCAGTAAAAAGGATTTTTGTCATAGGCTTGGGTTACTTAGAGAATGAATGTCTCGGAATCGTCCTTTTTGAAACTTGCAAGCACCGGCTCCTGGGTTTGATTCAAACCGGGAAAATGATCGAAAGCCTCGATAACCTCTTGTGCCATTCTCCGGTTGATGAGACGGAGCGGGATGTTTACCGGACAAGCCCTGCCACAGTTGCCGCATTCGACACAACGTCCGGCCAGATGAAATGCCCGGACAATATTCCATTCGAAATTTCCGAGTGTATGTGAGGAGGTGTTGACCCATTGTGGCTGATTGCTGTCGACAATACATCGCCGGCAATAGCACATTGGACAGGCCTGACGGCATGCGTAGCATTTGATGCAGCGGGAGAACTCCTCTTGCCAGAAGGCAAAGCGTTCAGCGGGAGTCATCTGCTCTACCTGTTCAAAAAGAACTTCTGAGGGTTTTACAGGAGAGTTCTGCTTGATTGAACCGAGAAGCTCTGAAAAATCTCCGGCATGAGTTCCATCAAGGGTTTTGACGACGCTGCCGGTACTGTCGAATCCGAGAATGATGATCTGATCGGCATTGAGCTGTGATTCTGCAGCCAGAATGTTGATCGAGCGGATTCCTTCAGGCCGGAGAAAGATGGCAACTTTTTTCTCATCGCTCAGAAGCCCTTCAGTCACAAGATAGCCTGACAGGTTGGTAATGCAGGCACTGTCAAGAACAAGACGGTTTGCCTCTTCAGCCGTACGGATAAAGAGTGGCCTGCGCCTGTCAGGGGTTGAACCCGGCTTGTAGCCGATCACCATTTTTACTGTACCACTTGAAAGAAGTTCTTTTACCCTGGTTCTGTATTGTTCCTGTGTAATCATTACGTAGTGAGTTTAATGTGTCGCCTCTGCTTCGGTTTCCTCGATCAACTCTTTGTACTGATCAAAAGGTCCGAGTTTGCGGATATCTTCCGTGACGCTGTTAATGAGTTCGGCAAACTTCACTCCCTCAGCCGCACTGATCCAGGAGTATTTTACCCTTTCAGGAGGGATTCCAATAAAGTCGAGCAGGGAGCGGAAAACCATCCATCGGCGACGTGCATGGTAGTTTCCGTGTGTAAAATGGCAATCACCAGGGTGGCAACCGCTTACAAGTACACCGTCCGCACCTTTTTGCAGCGCTTTGAGGATAAACATCGGACTGATCCTTCCGGTACAGGGAAGGCGGATTGTGCGCACGTTGGGCGCATATTTCAGACGGCTTGTACCTGCAAGGTCAGCACCGGCATAGGTGCAATAGGTACAGACAAAAGCGACAATTTTAGGCTCGAATGGTTCACTCATGCAGCATACTCCGGTAGCAAGGTTCTGTTTGTTCAGTCAGGAGATGGTACTCTTCAGAGACCCATCACTTCGGCAAAGATCTGTTTTTCGGTAAAGCCAGCAAGGTCGATGCTGTTCGAGCGGCAGAAGGTGACGCAGGTGCCGCAACCCTGGCAAAGACCGGGATTGACGAAGGCCACTCGTTTAATAAGTCGTCCGGAACGGTCGAGAATATCTTTTTTCTCAATTGCATTGTATGGGCAGGCGAGCACACAGCCCCAGCATCCGGCGCATGTGGCCTCGTTGTTGATGGCAATAACCGGTTCGCGTTCAAGCTTGTCCTTGCTGAAGAGTGCAAGAACCTTGCTGGCAGAGGCCGATGCCTGGGCAACTGAGTCAGGAATATCTTTTGGTGACTGGCAAGCTCCGGCAAGGAAGATGCCTGCCGTGGATGATTCGACTGGCCGAAGCTTGAGGTGTGCTTCGTTGTAAAAGCCGTACTCGTCATAACCGATGCCGATGGTTTTTGCAAACTCTTTTGCATCCGGCTGCGGTATCATTGTTGTGGCCAGAACCACCATGTCGGCGGCGATTTCAACCGGTTTTCCAAGAAGGGTATCGACTCCGCGTACCATCAGCTTGCCGTTTTCCTGCCAAACTTTGCTCACCCGTCCCCGAACGTATGAGGCCTCGTCTTCCTCGATGGCCCTGCGGCTGAATTCATCGTATCCCTTGCCTGCAGCCCGTATATCCATATAGAAAATATGGGTTTTTCCGTCATGAACCTTGTGGGCGTAAAGCATGGCATGTTTGGCGGTGTACATGCAGCAAATCTTGGAGCAGTAGCGTACACCTTTCGAAGGATCGCGTGAACCTGCACACTGGATAAAGACAACGGTCTGCGGTTCCTTGCCATCTGATGGACGCAATATTTTGCCTGCAGTCGGACCGCTTGCCGAAGCGAGACGTTCAAACTGAAGGCCGTTTATGACATCGGGATATTTGCCGTAGCCGTATTCGCCGTATTGTGCATTATTTTGTACCTGAAATCCGGTTGCAACAACAATGGCGCCAATTTCAAGTTCAATGAACTCATCCTGCATCTCAAAGTTGATAGAGTTGAACTGGCAGGATTTAGTGCATATTTTACATTTCCCGTTTTTGAAGTAGATACAGTTTGCCTTGTCAATGACCGGTTTGTTGGGCACGGATTGGGCAAACGGGGTGTAGATGGCTGTACGTTTGCCGAGTCCGCAGTCGAACTCGCTCGGTATTTTTTTCAGTGGACATTTTGTTATGCAGTCGCCGCATCCTGTACAGGAGTTCATGTCAACACAGCGTGACTTCATGCGTACCTTGACCTTGAAGTTGCCAATGTAACCATCAACACTTTCAATTTCGGCATAGGTCAGCAGGCGAATGTTAGGGTGTTGTGCCGCTTCGACCATTCTCGGGGTCATGATACACTGCGAGCAGTCGAGTGTTGGAAAGGTTTCCGAAAGCTGTGCCATGTGTCCGCCAAGGGAGGGTTCACGTTCGACAAGCACCACTTCCTGGCCAGCATTGGCAATGTCGAGTGCGGCCTGGATGCCTGCAATGCCTCCTCCAATAACCAGTGCCCTGCGGGTAACAGGAACCTCGATAGGCTGAAGATTGTTGTTGCGTTTGACCTTTTCAACCATCGAACGGGTGATGTCCATGGCTTTTTCAGTCGCCATATCCTTGTCGGTGTGCACCCATGAACACTGTTCACGAATGTTGGCTATCTCACACTGGTATGGATTGAGACCAGCTTCGGCGCACGCCTTGCGAAATGTTGCTTCGTGCATTCTTGGCGAGCAGGCTGCAACAACCACACCGGTAAGGTTGTTGTCGCGAATGGCTTTTTTAACGCTCTCCTGGCCAGGGTCGGAGCAGAAATACTTGTATTCGACAGAGACGGCAACACCGGGGTGCTCCCCCAGAGCTTCAGCCAGCCTGGAACAATCAACCTTCGCGCCGATATTTTCGCCGCAGTGACAAATGAATACACCTATTTTCGCCATTATTGTTCAATCATTTAGTATGAAGCCGCACATCTCTCTTGCGGCACATCGTCTCATATTTCTCGGTCAAGGAAGTCAATCTGCCCTTCAAACCAGACTCTTTCGCTGTGGTTCAATGGATTCGATCGTCTCTCTTTTTTTGCGGTGAGACCCGGGGCTCATTACTCATTGCTGCCGGGTTGAATGAAAAATACACCTAAATGTTCTACATCACTTTGATAGCTCAGGCAGGTCACGTTGTGGCCGTATCCCCAAGTTTTGAAACCAGGTCAAGAGCGGGGACAAAATGCTTGCCCACAGCAACTTCTTCAGGATCAGCGCCAAACGCAATGGCCACAAGTTCCGAAATATAGTAAACCGGCATGGGTTTTGTATCTTCAAACCGCGTTCTCATGCTTTCCTGTCGCATGTCGAGGTTGGCTTGGCAGAGTGGACAGGCAACGACAAAAGCTTCAGCACCATTTGCCTGGGCATTTTTTGCAATGCTGTGTGTGAGCTCTTCGACCAGAGGCTGCTGGGCAAGGGTGAGCCCTGCTCCACAGCACTCGATCTTGAAGGCCCATTCAACCGCTTTGGCCCCCAGGGCCTCCATGATCGCTTCCATCCTGGTGGGATTTTCGGGGTCGTCAAAACCCATCTCTTCCATTGGACGAACCAGCAGGCAACCATAATAACAGGCAAGAGTGAGACCAGTGAGTGGTTTCACAACCCTTTTCTTGATCTCTTCGGGGTTTATCGCTTCAAGAAGCTGGGTGACACCGATAAATTCAGCTTTGCAGGTTGGTTCTACGCCGGTAATCGAACGAACTTCCTGACGAAGCTCGGGTGATGCAATCAGGGAGTTTCTTGTTGTTACCTGTCGATTCTGGCAAGCAGCGCAGGGCGCAAGAACATAGTGCATCCCCTGTGCATCGGCAAGCGCCTGGTTTCTTGCCGGCAGAAGCTGTGCAAGCTTGTGATTTGTGGCATGAGCCGATGTTGCTCCGCAGCAGTTCCAGTCCTCTATTTCCTGCAGCTTGATACCAAGCAGGGAGCACATCTTTTTGACTGAAATATCATATTCCTGAGCCGTACCGCTTAGTGAACATCCTGGATAGTAGCCGATGGTCATGCCCGGCTTGATGGATATAGGGGCGTTGGGAGTAAAATCTTTCTTTTTGGGGCGTCGTTTCGGAGCTACCTCGTGACTCTCCTTTGTGGAAGCTTCAAAAATTTTGGCAATCTGATCTTTGGCCTTTACCGATCCTTTTCCGGTAATGGCATGAAGTGGCTTGATCTTGCCCTGTTTTATCATCTGAATGCCAGAGCTGGCATCCTGCAGAAAAGTTCTTGTGCGAAGCTTGTAGCTGTTGACCAGCGAAAGCTCTTCCAGACGGCCATGTTTGCGAACATTGTTGAGAAAGGAGGTATGAAAGGCCATGACCAGCTTTTTCGATTTCTCTTCCGAAACGATATTCTTTGCAATCGCAAGAGCCCTCAAAGCGTCCATGGTAGCGGCAATATCCATGTTCTGGGGACATCGTGCGGTACAGGTCTGGCATCCCACACAGTACCAGAGTGCGTCGCTTTTCAGGGCATCCTCGATATAGCCTGCCTGGACAAGGCGCATTATCCTTGTTGGTGGATTATCCATGAATGTTCCCGCCGGACAACCAGCCGTACATTTTCCGCACTGGTAGCAGCAGTTATAGTCATTTCCTGTGGACTGCTCAAGCTGATGCTTGAGGGCATCCGTTCCTGTCATAGTGATTTTTGACACGTGGTATATGTTGCTTTACGTGGAGCGGGAAGCGAAATGGCACAAACACAGTATGTTAAGGAAAAATACATTAATGTCAAATTTCCGGGACAGTTTTATTATCTGATTTCAAAGGAGATTTTGCCTGAAGTTTCAATGCTGTCAGGTACAGGAACGAGTTCGCCATGTTTTTTAGGTCAGTTTCACCTGTCGTTGCATGTTTTTTATTTGTATGAGTAACATCTCTTGTCAACAAAGCGTTCAATTCACTGCAGGGGAAATGCCATAATCTCGGAAGTCAGGCTTGTCCTGAGAGGCATAAGTGGAATCCAGGCAGCGAAAAAAATGGGCAAAGTCATTGATATGATGCTCTTTTTGCTTATGATAACTTGATATATCGTTTTTTTATCATGAATTATTTTTTGTTACAAGACCATGTTCGATGAAATAGAGTTTGACAAGATCAAGCGCCTTCCAAAGTATGTCTTTGCAGCGGTTAACGAGCTGAAAATGGCTGAACGGCGTGCCGGCGAGGATGTCATTGACTTTTCAATGGGCAATCCTGATGGTCCGACCCCACAGCATATTGTCGACAAACTGATTGAGAGCATCAATAAACCCAGAACCCACGGTTATTCTGTTTCCAAGGGAATTTACAAGCTTCGTGGTGCGGTAGGTACCTGGTACAAGCGCAAGTATAATGTCGATCTCGATCTTGACAGGGAGGTTGTGGCAACGATGGGCTCGAAAGAGGGATATGTTCATCTCGTGCAGGCCATCACCAATCCTGGTGACTTGGCAATGGTGCCTGATCCCTGTTACCCGATCCATTCCCAGGCCTTCATTCTTGCCGGCGGTAACGTGCACAGGCTGAAGCTTGAGCTGAACGACGATTTCACGCTTGATGAAGCGGGCTTTTTCCGCCACATCGAACAGGCGTTGCGCGAATCTTCACCCAAGCCAAAATATCTGGTGGTGAATTTCCCAAACAATCCCACGACGGCTACCGTTGAACTTCCCTTTTATGAAAAGCTGGTCGATATAGCCCGTCAGGAGCGCTTCTATATCATCAGTGACATTGCCTACGCTGAATTGACCTACGACGGTTATGTAACCCCCTCGATTCTGCAGGTACCTGGCGCAAAGGATGTTGCCGTCGAGAGCTACACCCTTTCAAAAACCTACAACATGGCCGGATGGCGTGTGGGCTTTATGGTAGGCAATGCCAAACTGATCGGTGCACTCGAGAAAATCAAGAGCTGGCTCGATTATGGTACCTTTACGCCGATTCAGGTTGCATCAACCATTGCCCTTACTGAAGACCAGAGCTGTGTGCAGGAGATTTGCGAGGTCTATCGCAAACGGCGTGACGTCATGGTCAAGAGTTTTGCAAATGCCGGTTGGCCGGTAGTCACTCCAAGGGCCAGCATGTTTTGCTGGGCAAAAATTCCGGAACCATTCAGAGCGATGGGCAGTCTTGAGTTCAGCAAGAAGCTGCTGAGCGAGGCAAAGGTTGCTGTCAGTCCCGGCATTGGTTTTGGTGCTTATGGGGATGAGTATGTGCGTGTTGCCATGATCGAGAATGAGGAGCGTATCCGCCAGGCCGCCCGCAATATCCGCAAGTTCTTGCGCGAATAAAATAAACATGCAGGGGCACGCCGTGGTGTGTGCCCTTACGGTTCAATGTTGAAAATTTCCCCGATGGCCTGCTGGATAGCATCCACTACCATACCCGATGAGACCAGACTTGCGACGTCGCTTGCCAGGTCTCCGGCCCTGCCGTGAAACCATGCGGCGGCCGCCGCTGCGTCGAAGAGATCCTCGCCTTTGGCCGCCAGAGCGGCAATGATACCGGAAAGCACATCACCGGAACCGGCAGAAGCGAGCGCTTCAGTGCCGCTGGTATTGAGGAGCGTTGGACAATCGGATTGGGCAATCACGGTTGGCGTTCCCTTGAGAAGAAGGGTTACCCCATGCTCACGGGCAAAGTTACGGGCACACCCGATCGGGTCGGCGGCAATGCTTTCTACCGGAATTTCCGAAAGACGGCTGAACTCGCCGTAATGTGGAGTGAGCAGCAGCTCATGGCATTGGCTTAACATATCAGTAATATCTCTGACCGACAGGGCGTAGAGGGCGTCGGCATCAAGAATCAGCTTTTTGTCAGCGATCTCCGGACTTTTGAGCAGCTCTTCGACCAGGTCGAGCGACTCCTGGTCACGACCAATCCCGCATCCGATCAGGATTACATCGGCCCATGCGGCTTTTTCAAGAATGGTGGCTTTGTCTCGTCCGATGACAATCACTTCAGGAAGAGCGGTGTGCATTGCACCGGCAAGAGCGAGGGGAATGGAGAGACAGACGTATCCTGCGCCGGTTTTCAGTGCGGCTTTGGCTGACAGGATGGCGGCACCAAGCATCGAGGAGTTGGTGATCTGGGAACCGGCAATGATAAGCACTTTGCCGTTGGTATGTTTGGCGCTTCTTTGCTCTCTCAGGGTGAAGTGTTCGGCGGCAAACTCCTGATCGATGAGCAGGGAGGAAGAGGGTTCGACGAGAAATCGTGGAATGGAGATTTCGGCGACCTCGATCTCTCCGCAAAGCTCCGGCCCGTCGTTGAGGTAGAAGCCGGTTTTCAGGAAGGCCATGGTTACGGTGAGATCGGCCTCTACCGAAGGCGAGGCAGAAAAGCCGGTGGTTGCGTCAAGTCCGGAAGGAAGATCAACGGCAACAGTAAGAGCGCCTGTGCGCTGGCGGATGTTGTTGATGAGTTCAATGCCGTCAGAGAGTGGCGTGGCAAGCTCCATCTGCTGATGGCTCAATCGCAGGCCGGTGCCGGTGATTGCGTCAATCAGTGCGTCGAAAAGGGTTTCGGCAACAAAAGGGAGCGCTTCATCGTGACTTAGGAAAATGCGCAAGGGTGCTTCATTCTCCATGTAGGCCTCAAGAATGGTGAGCCCTTCTTGAGTGACGCCCTGCAGCATGTTTTTCGGGTAGAGCAGAACGAGATCGACCGAGGCTTCGAGATTGAGCAGGTGGCGTGCTATGACGAAACCGTCACCACCATTGTTTCCTTTGCCTGCAACCACAAGGAATGAGCTGCCGGCAAGGGAGTCCTTTTGCAGCCTCTCTTTAATGATGCGTACACATTCGCACCCTGCAAGCTCCATAAGGCGGGTTTCACCGATATGGAGCTCCTCAATCGCTGCCTTGTCGGCCCTTTGCATTTCGGATGCGGTAACAACAGGCAGCATGATTGTTCCTTTTTCCCCTCAGCGGGAAAGATTAAAGTTCGTCAAGGTGCAGGGAGTGCTCAAGGGAGTGATAATAGAGTGCCGCCAGTTCTTCGACAGGGAAGTGCACGATCTCCTGGCCGTTCACGGCAATGGTTGCGTTGTTCTCTACCACTTTGCCGATGACGCAAACCGGCACGTTGTGTCGGACGGCCTCCTCGATCACCTCTTTTGCGTTGTCAGGGGAGATGCTCAGTATGACTCGACCCTGAGCTTCCGAGAAGAGCTGTTGCTGGATGCTGCACGGACCACTGTCGGCATCTTCCAGATCGACGTTGAATCCGAGAGGAGCTTCGGCGTTCATCACCGCCTTTTCGGCAAGCGCGACAAAAAGTCCTCCATCAGAAATGTCATGGGCCGAATGTACCAGCTTTTTTGCGGCCAGTGAAACGAGCAGATCCTGGAGATTTTTTTCGTGAACCAGGTCGATTGCCGGAGCATCCTGGCCTGGTGTGTCGTATTGCATGACGAGGTATTCCGAACCGTCGAGTGTAAGCTCAGGATCTCCAAGAAGAATAATGGCATCACCCGCAGTGGTGAAGGTCGATCGTACAAGATTGTCGATATCGTCGAGCAGACCGATCATGCCTATGGTCGGAGTAGGGTAGATGGCCGTGCGCGTGCCGCCAATGGATGATTCGTTGTAGAAACTGACATTGCCGCCTGTTACCGGCGTGTTGAATGCCCGGCAAGCTTCGCCCATTCCTTCGACCGATGTTTTGAACTGAAAATATACTTCGGGTTTGTAAGGATTGCCGAAGTTAAGACAGTTGGTTATGGCAAGTGGTTTTGCTCCCGTACAGGCTATGTTTCTGGCACATTCGGCCACGGCAATTTTGCCGCCTGCTGAAGGGTTGAGATAGACGTACCGGGCGTTACAGTCGGTTTTCATGGCGAGCCCTTTTCGGGAGCCCTTGATGCGGATAACGGCAGCATCGGTATAGCCGACAGGGGTAACCGTATTGGTCTGCACCATCGAGTCATACTGACGATAGACCCACTGCTTGCTGGCAATATTGGGACGAGAAAGCAGGTCAAGGCTTATCGTTTTAAATGAAAGTGTAGAGTCGTCAGCAAGCTTTGCCACTGGCGTTTGGGGTTTCTTTTCAATGGCTTCGCGAGTGTAGACCGGAGCGCCTCCTCCCAGCACAAGCGATTCCGCCGGAATTTCAGCAACAACCTTTCCGTGCTGAAAGACTCTCAGGTGGTTGTCGCTGGTCACGCGCCCGATAACGACCGCAAGAACATCCCATTTGCGGTAGACCTCGATTATTTTCTCTTCAAATCCTTTTTCGGCCACGATAAGCATCCGTTCCTGCGATTCGGAAAGCATGATTTCATAAGCACTCATGCCAACTTCGCGGATTGGTACCAGATCAAGGTCGATTTCTATGCCTCCTGATCCGGTTTTTTCTATGCCGCGTGCGCTCATTTCAGAGGTTGAGCTGGTTATTCCTGCCGCTCCCATGTCCTGAAGACCAACCACATAGCCAGTTGCTATGGCTTCAAGGGTAGCTTCAAGCAGAAGTTTTTCAGCAAAAGGGTCGCCAACCTGGACGCTCGGGCGTTTGTCTTCTGAGGCTTCACTGAGATCTTCCGAGGCGAAGGTTGCGCCGTGGATACCGTCTCTTCCGGTCGAAGAGCCGACAATCAGCACCGGGTTGCCTTCGCCAAGGGCGGTGGCACTGACGGTTTTATGATGTTCGACAATGCCGACCGACATGGCATTGACCAGAGGGTTGCCGGTATAACCCTCTTCAAAATATATTTCACCTCCAACAGTCGGGACGCCGAACGAGTTGCCGTAATCGCCGATACCACGCACGACACCGTCAACCAGATAACGGACATGAGGGTCTTTGGGAGAGCCGAACCTGAGTGAGTTGAGCGACGCAACCGGGCGTGCACCCATGGTAAAGATATCGCGATGAATTCCGCCGACTCCGGTTGCTGCACCCTGGTAGGGTTCAACGGCGGATGGATGGTTGTGTGACTCGATCTTGAAGGCTACGGCAAGGTTGTCGCCGATATCAACCAGACCGGCGTTTTCCTCACCTGCAGAGGTCAGGAGCGCTTTCCCTTCGCGTGGAAGGGTTTTGAGCACCGCGATAGAGTTTTTATAGCTGCAGTGTTCCGACCACATGACGGAAAAAATTCCCAGTTCAGTAAATGAGGGAACTCGGTTGAGAATGGCACATATCTTCTCATACTCTTCAGCATTGAGGCCATGTTCCTGGGCAAGGGCAAGGGTGACGTCCAGTTCAGTGTGTTTCATTGGTACCGGTAAACGTTTCGTGAAATCAGGGTTGCTGGCCGTGACAGTTTTTATATTTTTTTCCGCTTCCGCAAGGGCAGAGGTCATTGCGACCCGGTTTTTTTTCGGCTATCACCGGTTGCTGAACGATACGTTCCTCCTCATCCTCACTTTCTTCCTCATCATTGTCAATCACATCCAGGCCATAAGATGCGGTGTAGACGCTTTCGGCAGCCTGGTGCTGTGCGACAAGTTTTTCCTGCTTTATGGCGGCCTTGCGCTGGCGTTCCTCTATTTCCTGAGCCTCATCAGGGTCTACCGGGAAAAGCTTGAAGGCAAGGGAGAGCGTTTCGAGCTCTATGTCGCGCAGAAGGTCGATAAAGAGGCGGTAAGCTTCCTGTTTGTACTCAAGCAGAGGATCTTTCTGGCCATAAGCACGCAGGTTAATGCCTTCGCGCAGTGAATCGATCTCGCGGAGGTGTTCTCTCCAGCGGAGGTCAATGACGCTGAGGACAGCATATTTTTCAATCTGGCGCATAATATCTTTCGGGACAGCAGCCTCTTTCCGGCGGTAGAAGGCGAGTGCGGCGTCATAGAGTTTTGTGGCTGAAACCTCTTCACTCTCGTTCTCGAAAGCATCCTTCTCAGGCTTGAAGTCGATGGAGAGTTCGCGCATAATCTCCTCCTCGACAGCGTCGATATCAAGCAGCTTGTGGTGTTTTTTTATTACCATCTCGCTGTAATCCTTCAGCAGGTCAAGTATATCGCTTGTCAGGCACTCCTTAAGGAGGCCGTTTCTGCGACGTGAGTAAATGACCTCGCGCTGCTGGTTCAGCACATCGTCGTATTCAAGGAGGCGTTTGCGAATCGAGAAGTTCTGCTCTTCCACCTTTTTCTGTGCGCGTTCGATCGATTTGGTAATCATGGAGTGTTCGATCACATCGCCCTCTTCATGGCCAAGTCGGTCCATCACCGAAATGACCCGGTCGGAACCAAAGAGGCGCATCAACTCATCTTCAAGCGAGACAAAAAATACCGATTCGCCCGGATCACCCTGTCTTCCGGCACGTCCCCGGAGCTGGCGGTCAATGCGGCGTGACTCATGGCGCTCGGAACCAAGAATGAAAAGGCCACCCAGCTCGCGAACACCTTCGCCAAGCTTGATGTCGGTTCCACGACCAGCCATGTTGGTGGCTATGGTTACTGCGTTTTTCTGACCAGCTTCGGCTACAACTTCCGCTTCGCGATCATTTTGTTTGGCGTTGAGCACATTGTGGGCGATTCTTTTGGCTCGCAGCATTCTCGAAATAGTTTCCGAGACCTCGACACTTGTTGTACCGACCAGTACCGGTTGTCCTTTTTTCTGCAACTCCTCAACTTTGAGCACAATAGCGTTGTATTTCTCCCTCCGGGTTTTATAGACAAGATCGTCCACATCCTTGCGGACTATCTTTGCATTGGTGGGGATTACAACCACGTCAAGTTTGTAGATTTCATAAAATTCCGACGCTTCGGTTTCAGCCGTACCGGTCATGCCGGCAAGCTTTTTGTAAAGTCGGAAAAAGTTCTGGATGGTGATGGTCGCCATGGTCTGTGTCTCTCCTTCGACCTTGACATTCTCCTTGGCTTCAATCGCCTGGTGCAAACCGTCACTGTAACGGCGACCGGCAAGGATGCGACCGGTGAATTCATCGACAATCAGCACCTGCCCGTTCTGTACGACATACTCGTCGTCGCGTTCGAAAAGCGAGTATGCTCTGAGGAGCTGGCTGATATTGTGCAACCGCTCGGATCGATCGGCAAAAAGACGGTAGACCGCATCTTTTTTCTGGATTTTGTCTGCTGCTGGAATCGATGCGTCAGTGTCAATAATGGCAACCTCTGAACCAACATCAGGCAGCATGAAAATGTCGCTGTCCTGGTGGCTGAGCTTGCTGAGAAATGCACGTCCCTTGTCGGTCAGATCGATGGTGCCGCCCTTTTCATCCACAGCGAAATAGAGTTCATCGTCAACCTCCTGCATTCGGCTTGAATTGTCCTTGAGGAACTCGTTTTCCGTGCTTTGAACCAGTTTTGCAATACCCTGCTGGGAGAGCATCTTGCCGTAACGGCTGTTTTTCGGCTGACCACGTTTGACACGAAGAAGGGCAAGGCCAGCATCAAAATCGCCAGGTTTTGTTTTGAGAAGTTTTTCAGCTTCACTGAGGTATGATGCCACGAGTTGCTGCTGGGCACGAACCAACTGCTCGATCCAGGGCTTGATTTCCATGAACTTGCTGTTGTCGGCATTGGGCACCGGACCAGAAATGATGAGTGGCGTTCTGGCTTCATCGACCAGCACACTGTCCACTTCATCGACAATGGCATAGTAATAGTTACGCTGTACCATCTCTTCGGCGGTTCCGGCCATATTGTCACGCAGATAGTCGAAGCCGAATTCGTTGTTCGTGCCATAGGTGATATCGCAGAGGTATTGCTCCCTGCGTTCCTCGGGTCGCATGGTATTGAGAATGACGCCAACCGAAACATTGTGAAAAACAAAAACCGGACTCATCCACTCTTTGTCTCTCTGTGCGAGGTAATCGTTGACCGTAACAACATGTACACCTCTTCCGGTCAGGGCATTGAGGAATACCGGCAAAGTGGAAACAAGGGTTTTTCCCTCACCAGTGGCCATTTCGGAAATTTTGCCCGAATGAAGCACAATTCCGCCGATAAGCTGCACATCATAGGGCACCATGTCCCAGACAACTTCCCGGCCCACAACTGAATAGCGATGTCCCTTCAGACGACGGCAGGTATCCTTTACCAGCGCGAAGGTTTCCGGAAGTACCTCTTCAAGTGTCGATGCGGTAAGCTTTTCATACTCATCAGCCAGGTTGTCAAGCTGTATGTTGATGGCTTCGGCCTCTTCAAGGCTTATATCCGGGTTTTCAAGTTTCAGGGAAAGATTTTTTTTCTCCAGTTCTATGGGCTCAAGTACCCGTCTGACCTTTTGTTTCAGTTCCACTCCTTTCGCTCTCAGTTGGTCATCGCTGAGTGATGCCATACCCATCTGCAGCTCATTGATGCTCTGGATGATTGGCTGGATTTTTTTTATGTCTTTTTCGTGTTTGGAGCCGAATATCTTTTCAAAAATTTTCAACATGTACTGGTGGTTGTGCGCTCTTAATGTTTCAATGAGTGATCTTTCAGGAGAAAAGAGAAGCGTTCAGCCTCTCTATTCGCTATATCCTGTTGATCCTTAAGGTATTGAATTAGCCATTGAGAAAAAAGCGCCATGCTCCGAAAAAAGAGAGGAGTTGCAACGGAGGCCCCATACAATGACAGGAAAACCATCTCCATGACGCGGATCGGTTTCGTTTTTACTGCACCTTACTGCTTGCAAGTTCAGCAAAAAACTCCTTCAGGTGCCGCGTACCACAAGCAGGTGCCACGTGATCAAATTTGAGCGCTTCCACGGCAAAAGAGAGGAGATCGGCCAGATTGCGGTTGAAAACAGAGGTCACCATGAGTGCACCCTCGGCCAGCCATAACGGCAGGGGAGTTATCCAGGGCGTTTTGTCAGACGCATGAAATGCCATCTCCATCACCTCCCTGAAGGTATAGATATCCGGTCCCCCAACGGCAATCTCGCGGTTTTGGTCATCTGCGGCATCGGCGCATATTTTGGCCAGGTCGGCTCCGTGGACCGGGTTGATTTTTTTCTCACCCTCTCCAACCATGAAAATGTGTCCGCTTTGGGCCATTGAAAAAAAACGTCCCATGTCTGAAAAGTAACCGTTCGGGCGTATGATGGCCCAGGGCATGCCCGATGCCTTGAGATCGGCCACAAAAAGTTCGTGTGCCTTGATTGTAGGGATTTCAGCCATTTTATCCTGGTTGAACACCGATACATAGATAAAACGAGATACATGCTCCCGCAACGCCTCTTCGAGAATGAGTTTGTTGCCAAGATAATCAACATCGTAGTTGTTGAATTTCGGATCAGGGGAGGTCAGGCCAAGTGCGGAAAAAACAATATCGATTCCCTTGCACACTCCTTTTATGGTGTCGGGCGAGGTAACATCGCCTGTGAAGATTTCATCTGCGATATCAAAAATGGCGGGTTCTGTGTGCGGACCGGCTGTTTTGATTTTTTCGGGATTTCTTGCCAGTGCACGGACATAATAACCACGATCCTTGAACTCCTTTACGGCATACCTGCCCAGATAGCCTGATGCACCGGCAACCAGCACTTTTTTGATAACACTCATGGCCTTAATGCTCCTTTTTGTGGTTGGATTTCGGGGTCTAAAAATCAGGCAATGGAGAGGTTAAAATGATCGAAGCCTCTTTACCTCTTTGCGCCAGCAATGAAAAAGCTGATGCCCGCCGTAGCCTGCAAGGTCAGGGTTCAGGAATAAACGGGCCTCCGCATCAAGCATAAGATAAGTCGCAGGGCTCAAAGAACGAAGGGCCACTGAACTTCCGAACCATTTGGCGAGGTATTGCTTGACATGCGTGTCAATAGGGAACGCATCGAAACGACCAAGGCCGAACAGGGCAATACAGTCAGCAATTTTATAGCCGATTCCACTGTTTTGGCACAACATGTTGCGCAGCTCCGCAAGAGGAAGTTGGGGATCACGGAGTGCATTGAGATCAAGTGTACCATCAGCCACAGATTGCGCGGCAAGAATAATATTGGTTGCCCTTACTCGATTATTGTTGGTACAACGGCTGAGGGATGTCGGATCAGCCTCGGCAAGATGGCAGGGAGAAGGGAAGTTGTAGAGATCGAGATCCCTCTCCTCCAGCGACAAAACTCTCTGTTCTCCATAAGTTTTAGCCAGCATCGAGACCTGTTTTCTGATCAGGTGCATTCCTATTCCCTGGGCGCACATAAAGGATATCATGGTTTCAAAGAAATCCTGCCTCAGGATTTTCAAGGAAAAATATCCGGAGAGGAGTTCCCATACTTCGGGATATAAATCTTGAAAACTATTCGGAAAAACAGAGTTGTTGGCAATATCAACAGTAAAATAATGGCTGAAAAATTCAGATAAATTTCTTCCTGAAATCAGATTTGATTCCGCTGTAACCTCAATCTCTCCAACAGATAACTGCCGAATCATTACCGGAACAGAATTAATTACCGAGCCATAAGATTCACCATTATAATCAATGATATTCCATAGAAATGATTGGCCGCTGAAAAGTGTCGAGCGAATATCTATATCAATATCCATGTTTATTAAGCAACTGTATGACAATGAAATGTATTTTGTTTTTATTGATCAATAACCAGAGTTTTGCTGCGCCCTTAATATGGTAACATAAGACATGTTAAGAGCTTATAATAAAACAATATAAATATCTTTATCGAAAAATATTTTAATATTAAATGAGTTTCATTTTTTCTTAATTAATTCTGAAATAATTTTTCATAAAATTAGTATCTATAAGATAGGTATTAATGGTTAAAATTTCTCTTCTTAATAAGATTGTGAAGGTTATTTTAAGATAAAAGATAATTATTCTGATGTCAGATATTGTTATAAAGAGGGGTATGAGTAAAAAAAGAGAGTGATTAATGGCTCCTTAATAAAAATGATCTTTGATTTTATTTGATTAATTTTTCAGATAAAATCAGGTTAATTCCTTTTTTGTATTGGGAATATTTGGCCTGAATTTCAGGGAGCTGTGGCTATTCTTTGTTTTTTTTTTGCTGCCTTATCTTTTCAGGAGCGGATCATTGCAAAAAAGTGAGCGAGTGAATGCTGGGGGGATTCTTCCGACTCAATGAGTTCAAAGGTCAAATTATGAGCATCAGGAGTAAACAGCGAGAGTACGGCAACTTCGGCGACATCGCTACGATTGATCTTTCCTGTAGGAATTCGGTCGCCAGTATCGAACTGCAGGGCATGGTGGAGAGGAGGACCTTCAATCAAACCACCGGGCCGAAGAATGGTAAAAGAAAAGCCCGGCTCAGAAAAGAGCCTGCGCACTTCGTTTTCAGCCGCCAGTTTCATGGCGAGAACCTGGCCATACTTGTTCATTGGATGATCGGGTTTGGTAACGCAGAGTGAACTTACAAGAATGAATTTTTTAACTCCATGTTCTTTAGCAAGTGTTGCCAGCCGAATGACGGCGTCCCGGTCGATAGCCGACGGTGGAGCTGCTTCAGGATCGGTTACGTTGCCGCCGATAGCGCAGATAACAGCCTCGGCATGGCCGAGGCTGGCCTTGATCTCTTCAGGGTTTTCAACCGAGCCGATAGTCAGCTTGTCGATGATTTCCGGGCCGAAAAGCTCAAGCGCTTTCTGTCCGGATCGGACAAAAAGATGGTAATCAATCTGGTGGCTCTGCAACCGTTTTACTATCCACACTCCAGTTCTTCCGGTAGCCCCGGCAACCAGAACGGTTCCGTTAAATGATCTCATGAGAGCATTGATTTTCTGTTATCTCTTCAGTCCCGATGCATCGGGGGAGGTATATCCTTAAAAAGAAATCAGTTAAACATTGAAAACCTGACATTCCAGACCATGGTCAAGTCAACCAGTGCATGGAGAAAAATAACGCTTCTGATGTCGCGGTACCAGAAAAAACTCAGCGCCCAGCTTGAAGCAATCAGCAGTTGAACCGGCATGAAAAATGGCTTCCAGGGGCTTGTCTGCACCACATGTTCCGGCAGGATATTGAGCCAGAAAAGACCGTGGATGAGACCGCTGTATACCATGAAAAAGACAAAGCCGACCATAAAGAGGGTCAACTGGTTTTGCGTAAATCGGCCTGCAAGAGACGTTCCAAGACGGAAAACCGCATAAAACATGAATGTTTCAGCAATTCCGTTTCCGATACTGAACACCAGCACGGTCAGCAGGTCAAGTGCACGCCCCCCATCGGTGGTGGAATGGGAGTAGACCCAGGCATTGACGGCAATGATGACGAGAGAAGCGGCAAGCAGCGAGATACGCCGGGTATCGAATTCAGGGTTGAAGGCAAGGATATCCTTTTTGAAAAAGATAATGCCCACCAAAAATGCAAATGCCCAGTAGATATAAATCTGAAGAGGTACAGACAGTTCCATCGCAAAGAAGGATTATTGGTTAAAGAATTGTTTCAAAATCATTTGAATATGCTTCTGCATGGTAGGAGCTTCGCACGAAAGGGCCGGACTGCACATGTCGGAAGCCAGACGCCTCGGCAATGATTTTGTACTGTTCAAACTCCTCCGGTGTAATATAACGATCAACCGGCAGGTGTTCCATAGAGGGCTGCAGGTACTGTCCGATTGTCACCATATCGCAGCCATGAAAAACAAGATCTTCGAACGAAGCAATAACCTCACTCATGGTTTCACCCATGCCAACCATAAGTCCAGACTTGGTGGTGAGGCCATGGTTGTATTTAGCCCGCTGCAGAAGTTCCAGTGATGCTCTGTAGCTTGCCTGCGGTCGTACCTTCAAGTAAAGCGAAGGCACCGTTTCAATATTGTGGTTCAGCACCTCCGGCGCCTCTCTCATGACAAGATCCATAGCATCTTCTTTACCCAGAAAATCCGGGATCAGACACTCAATGCTGACCGACGGGTTGAGTTTGCGGATAGCCCGGATGGTCTCTACCCAGTGCTGCGAACCCCCGTCATCGAGATCATCACGATTGACGCTTGTAAGCACCACATGCTTCAGCCGCATGGACTCAACCGCCAAGGCGATATTCTGCGGTTCAATCGGGTCAGGAAGAGAAGGATGTGCCGCCTTGCCAACGGCGCAGAAGCTGCACGTTCGGGTACAGACATTACCAAGAAGCAGGAAGGTTGCCGTACCGCGAGACCAGCACTCCTGCAGGTTCGGGCACAAAGCCGAACGGCAGACCGTATTGAGGCTGTGTCGATCAAGCAATTTCCGGGTCGCCCCAAACGAAGCCCCTGAAGCCATCCTGATTTTCAGCCACTCCGGTTTTTTTCCGGGTCCACGTTCCATAAAGGTCTAACGAAGAGAGTTATTGATTACAACCGTCCAATATAGCTAATCCCGAAATTCTTTCCCCCCATATCCCTTTTTCCTGAAAAGATAAGGGACGTTGTTCATTAGCATCAATAATTTCTTTTTAACTTCTTTTTTTATAGTAAAATAAAAAAATGATATGAGGCTTTTTTCGGATGATGTTATCTTTTTGGTGAACCAAATTCCTCCAAAATTGTTACTTTTGCATGCACCGGAAATGAGAGGATTGCACTTGTTCCTGACTCAAACCAGGCATGAGAGGTGTGTGAGTGAAGCGGGAAAGGGTCGAAATTTTTATTCGCACGATCTTGGGAGTTGCCTCCTCACTGGAGTACAATTATCGTCCAAAATATCCGGGATTGGAAAACGACGAACCCTGTGGGGAAGGGTTCGTCGTTATTTGAGAGATCGTCACAGAATGAAATCTGAGGAAGAGAATATGCTGGGACAGGTTATCTCTATGGCGAATTCAGGATCGGGATCGGAGTCAACACTACCGATCAGCATGCCTGTGTCGGAATTATAGCGAAGCTGGCCTGTCGCATTATTTTTGTCAAAGGGTGAGTTTCCGATAAAACTGAAAGCATCATCCATGATTGTCTCGATGTTGGCATCCAGCGAAGAAATGTCAATTAAATCTCCTTTACTGAAGTCAGCGATAACGTCGCAAGCGCTTCGATTAACACCCATCTCACGCAGTGCGGTAAAGTGAAATATGTCATCACCGGCACCGCCCAATAGCGTGTCGTAGCCACTTCCTCCGTCAAGCACATTGGAAAAGCTGTTACCTGTCAGATAGTTGTTCAGTGAGTTGCCTATGCCCTGAATGTTTTTTGAGCTTGTCAGTGTCAGGTTTTCGATATTTTCGCCAAGGATAGAGGAAACGCTGGCCATGAGAAGGTCGGTACCTTCGTTGGCGTTTTCTTTCATGACAACGCCTGTGTTGTTTACAATGTAGATGTCGTCGCCCGTCCCTCCAATCAGTGTATCTGCGCCTCCTCCTCCGAGCAGAGTATCATTGCCCATGCCACCGATCAGGATGTTTTTATTTATGTCGCCGTAAATGCAATTGTTCAGCGAGTTGCCTGTGCCGTTAATGGCTTGAAAGCCTTTCAGCATAAGGTTTTCGATGTTGGAACCTATTGCAAAAGAAACTTTGGAGATGACAATGTCGATACCTTCGTTGGCGTTTTCTTTTACGACAGCGTTTGTGTTATAGACACTGTACCTGTCATCACCTGCTCCTCCAATCAGTGTATCTGCGCCTCCTCCTCCTCCGTCCAGTGTATCATCGCCCAAGCCACCGATCAGGATGTTGTCAGAGCTGTTGCCGCACAGGCCATTGTTAAGCGAGTTGCCTGTGCCGTCAATGGCATTCAAGCCTTTCAGGATCAGGGTTTCAATGTTAGCGTCAAGTGTCCAAGAAATGTTCGCCATGACAATGTCACTACCTTCATTGACGTTTTCCTTCACGACAACGTTTGTGTTTTCGACAATGTAGATGTCGTTGTCGGGACCGCCAGCCAATGTGTCATCTCCGCCGCCTCCGTTCAGTAGATCATAGCCCAAGCCACCGATCAGGATGTTTTCAGAGCTGTTGCCGCAAAGGACATTGTTCAACGAGTTGCCTGTGCCGTCAATGGCATTTAAGCCTGTCAGTGTCAGGTTTTCAATGTTAGAGTTCAGGGTCCAGGAAACGTCCGCCATGACAAGGTCGACACCTTCGTCAGCGTTTTCTTTCACGACAACGTCAGTGTTGTTTACAAAGTAGGAGTCGTGGCCGATCCCTCCGATCATTGTATCTGCACCTCCTCCTCCGATCAGGGTGTCATTTCCCAAGCCACCGATCAGGATGTTCTTAGAGCTGTTGCCGCACAGGCAATTGTCAAGCGAGTTGCCTGTGCCGTCAATGGTATTCCTGCCTGTCAGTATAAGGTTTTCGATGTTGTCGCGAAGGTTAAAGGAAACGCTGCTCATGACAAGGTCGAGACCTTCGTCGGTGTTTTCATTCACGACAACGTTTGTGTTGTCGACAATGTAGAGGTCGTTGCCAGGACCGCCGTTCAGTGTATCTGCGCCGCCCCCGCCGTTCAATGTGTCGTTGCCGAACATTCCTTCGATCACATCATAGAACACAGTGCCGACCAGATTGTTTGCCGTTGCACTACCTACGATGTGGTTTGCGATATTGAGTTTGAACTCAGCGTTCGTCATAGCTCCATGCAGGTCAGTTGCTGTGAATCTGACTTTAATATGTTCGGAGGAAGCTGATTCTGGTGTGCCCGAAAGGGTGCAGGTTGTGGAATCGAAGCTTAGCCAGTTTGGTAGAGCTGTGCCGTCAGCCAGTGTTGCATTGCAGGAAAGCACGTCCCCAGCATCAATATCCACGAAAGTTCCGGGAGGAAGCGTTAATATGAATGGACTATCTTCGATGGCCTTTTGGTCTGGGATGGCATTGGCCAACGTCGGAGCGTCGTTGACGTTTGTCACAGTCATTGAAAAGCTGGATGAGGTGTTTGCTCCGGCAAGGTCTTTTGCCGTCACCTTGATGTTCATGCTGCCGACATCGCTGTTGGTCGGTGTTCCGCTGAATGTTCGCGTTGCGGAATCGAAGTGGAGCCAGTTTGGCAGGGGATTTCCATTTGCCAGTGTCGCGGCATAGCTGAGCGTGTCCCCAATGATCGCATCGTTATCTATAACTGCATTAACAGGAACCACATAGAGGAACCACTCCTTTTCTTTTACGTTCTGGTTATCAAGTGCCGTGCTGGCAAATGGCGCAAGGTTGGTTTTCATCCGCAAGTCTGTAACCGTCCATGTTGGGCCATTGGTAAACTCTATACGTTCCATCTTGTGCGCATCGTCTGTGAACCATCCTTCGACGCGCAGAGTATTGCTTGCTGTGTCAGAAAGCAGCAAATCCATGCCATTCCTTGAAACATTCACTTGTTCGACAGCAATGTCAGCCTCAAAAACGATACGGTCGTTATTGTTAACCGTCCAGTCATTTTCACGAATCATGTCCTGACCGAAACCAGTGAGAAAGTGATAAACATCATTTCCGGCACCCCCAATGAGAAGGTCGTCCCCTCCACCACCTTCAATTGTATCGTTTCCAACTCCGCCGGTCAGTGTATTGTTGGCAATATTTCCCTTCAGCGTGTTGTTCAGGCTATTACCAGTTCCAGACAGATCAGCAAAACCTGTAAGCGTCAAGTTCTCGACGTTAGGGCCCAGCGTGTAGTCAATTGAAGAAAATACGCTATCGAGGCCTTCTCCGGAGTTTTCGGTCACAATGTCGCTGGTGTTATCGACCACATAACTATCATCTCCAAAACCACCAATCAGCGTATCCACATCTCCTCCGCCGTCCAGCGTATCGTTACCTGCAAGGCCAGTCAGCAAGTTTCTGCCCTCTTGTCCTGCCAGCAAGTTGTCGTTACTGTTGCCTGTAGCATTGAGATTTTCCGTACCAGTGCTCAACAACACGTTCTCGACATTTGGCATAGTCTCAAGAGTGATGCTGACTGATGCCAAAATGCTATCGTTTCCTTCGCCGCTCATCTCAATCACTTTGTCAAAAGGGGAGTCAAGCGGGTAGGTGTCGTCACCGGTTCCACCGACCAGTGTATCCGTACCGGTATCTCCGTCAAGAGTATCGTTACCTCCCCCTCCGGTCAATATATTGGCCTCTTTGTTCCCTTTAAGCCAGTTATCCAGTGAATTGCCCGTGCCCGAAATGACCCCTGAGCAGAGTAAAAGGTTTTCCACATTTGCACTGAGCGTGTAGTTGGTTGCAGCATAGAGTGTATCGTAACCTGCATTCTCGTTCTCGATCACCAGGTCACTGCCATTGTCAACAATGTAGGTATCATCGCCTTCGCCGCCAGCCATTGTATCTGCACCTGACGAGCCATCGATGAAGTTGTCCCCGGCATTTCCGTAAAGCAAATTTGAAAGGCTGTTACCCGTCGCATTGATAGCGTCCGAACCAGTCAGCGTCAGATATTCGATGTCAGTGCCAAGAGTATAGGAAACCGATGACAAAACCGTATCCGTACCTTCTCCAGAATGCTCAATTACCGTATCAGACTGGTTGTCGATCACATAGGTATCGTTACCGGCTTTTCCAAGCATAGTGTCGGCACCAGTTCCTCCATCGAGAACATTTGCAGAAGCATTGCCAGTAAGGCGATTTTGCAGATCGTTTCCAGTACCGTTGATTACGCTGCTTCCAGTCAGTTCAAGATTTTCGACATTGGGTGTAAGAACATAGGAAATGCTCGATTTTACGGTATCGAAACCGCCATCAGGCAGTTCGTTTACCCTGTCGCCTGCATTGTCGATAATATAGGTATCATCACCGGTTCGCCCGGTCATGGTGTCAGCTTCGGCTCCGCCATTCAGAGTGTTCCCGCCAGCATTGCCATTCAGAGTATCACTGGTTTCCGTACCGAACACAATTCCAGGGTTGGCATTGAACTTGAAATGTCCTGAGTGAAGTGTATCACTTGATACTCCCTGCAAATTGAGACAGAGCTGATTGGTGTCGTCTGAGGCAGTTATGCGGGTGAAAGTTGTTCCGTTGATAATCATGGTCTGGATTGAGAGATCGCCAAACCCGTGTATCCATTTAAGGTTGGTCATGTCGATGATCTCACCCTCCTGGGCGGGATTGAAATCGGCGACAAGATTGTAGGTCGAGATTTGTCCTGCAGAACCAACCAGACTCCCATTACCACCGCCGTTGGCAGTAAAGACAAAAGTGTCGGCTCCCGCACCTCCAACACGTGTGCCATAATACAAATAGTTGGTGCCAGAGACAGTGCCCCAGTCACCCTCAAGAAACAGCACATCATTACCGTTACCTCCATCCATGAAATCATTGCCTGCACCACCGAGCAGCAAATCATCGCCGTCTCCTCCGTTCATCGAATCGGCACCGCTCGCTCCCCTCAATACATCTTTGCCAGCTTCACCCTGAAGGTTATCGTTGCCGCTACCTCCAAGCAGCATATCATCGCCAGCACCTCCAAAGAGGTAGTCATTGCCTGCACCACCTTCGAGCCAGTCTGCGCCAGGAGTAATCGTATATCCAGGATAATCTCCCCAGATCGAATCATTGCCGTCGCCGCCGTCAATCAGATCGTTAGGCGCCGTGCCGCCAATAGCGTCGGCACCACCCAATGCGAAATAACTTATTTTGCCAAGGTTGTCAGCAATAAGACCATTTTCAACTCCTGAGGAGCCTGAAAAAAATGAACTGCTGGACAGATAGCTGGCATACCATTCCAGCGTTGCCATATCACTGAAGCATCCGAAATTCTGCTCACTGATCTGAGAGGGGGCAATGTTCTGCAACAGCAAGCTCTGGCCGCCACCCAGATTCAGTCTGGTATTGCTGCCTTCCTGGGAGAGCGTGATTTGCGAGAAGTCGGTTACGTTGTCGAACCCTACAAGCAGAATTTTCTCTCCAGAGGTTCCTGGGGAAAAATCGGTAATCGTGTCAACGCTGTTGGCCGCCGGGCAGACTATGAAATAATCATTTCCACTGCCACCAGTCAGCATATCGTTAGCCTGACCTCCGTCAAGAAGGTCCATTTGCTCTCCGCCATTGATTGAATCATTGCCACGACCGCCGGAGAGGCGATTTGAGCATGTGTTGCCAGTGATCGTATCGTTTCCGTCTCCGCCAAAAGCAAATTCGATATCACCGCTGAGCGTCAGGTTGCGGCCACCAATTACACTTGTTGCTCCATTGGTCAGGTTGATTGAAGAGCCTGTTGAGACAGCAGCAGCATTGATGATGTCGAGACCGCCGTTCGTATCATTGATCGTCGAACGAGACAATCCTGGTGAAGATGCAAACTCATCGGTAAAGAAATAGATGTTGTCTGCCGATGACGAAACCACAGGATTCTGTCCGGCAACGTTGCTGGTGTTATTAAATGTTTCATTCAGGTCACATCCATAAGCATCAATTTTCCAACCGTTGAGTACTCCACTGCCAAGGCCGGAACGATCAATGATTCGTAATTGCCAGTTGCCAGCGACGTTCTCTCCCCAATCCTGGGTTGTATCGAAGGTAAACTCCAATTGCCGCATTTGCATGTCCGGGTTGGAAACTGGACCCTTTCCCGGATTTGCCACCAGCTTGCTGACTGTTCCTGCAGGCGAAACCAGTTCCACCGTCAGGTCGTTGATATTGTTGTGCACGATGTCGATGGAGAGCTCCACATGTTCTGCCCGAAGTCCAGCCCCAAGAGTAATGCTGCGCGTGACTGTAGTCCCGTCGGTGATGGCAATGGCGAGGTTTGTCCCTCCGTTTGAACTTCCTTCTCCATTAGACAAGTGCCGTTCATTATATGCGTTGTGAAAGGATACCCATTTTTCCGCCAGACGTACCGCAGTTCGTGCATCAACCTCACCAAATCCATAGTCATGGCTGACGTGCATACCGCCTCCGTTCCAGTTTGTGGCACCATTGTATGTCGTATCACTATTCGGGTCGTTAACTTTCTTTGCACTCAATGCAAGGATTTGTTGCACGTCACGGTATCCGAGCTTCGGATTTGCTTCAAGCATCAGGGCGATGATACCAGTGACGATGGGAGTGGCAAAACTTGTACCCTCGGCTGTGCTGGTATTGTTGCCGAAGACGGTACCATCAGCATTAATCAGGATACTTGAGGTCGAAGCAACGTTGCTGCCTGGCGCAGAGACAAGAATGCTCGCTCCGGGGTTACTGAAAGGCGCCTGACCAATGGATAGCGTCGAAATGTCGCTTTCAGCATTGATGGCTCCAGTGACGATAACATAACGATTGGCTGTCAGTTCGGAGGCGTTGGTGTTGCCAGCCGTCTGACGGCTGTTGCCGCCAGCCATGACGATATTGCTTCCAAGTCCCTTTCTTCCAAATTCGATGGCAGGCTTGAAAAATTCGTCAGCCATTTTCGGTTCGCTGAGGGTGAAGTACTCAAACTGCCCACCATAGCCCCAACTGTTGTTGCTGACATCGAACTCAGCGAGTTTATAGAGATTGTTAAAGTCTACCTCTATCTGGTATGGAGTGTTCTGATTCAGTGTTTCCCCAACGTAAAAGCCGGCAAGGGTTGCGTCGTAAGCAACTCCAACCGCAGCTTCGCCATCAAGAGCTCCAACCATAACGCCAGCCACCAGCGTTGCATGCTCACTGAAACTTTCCGGAATATCGTTGTCCGGGTCGGATAGCCATATGGCATCAACGTTTTTCTGAAGATCGGAGTGACGGTAATCAAAAACCTCAGCTCCCTCAGAAAAGGGCATGCCTGGCTCGAACTGTCCGATTCTGACTCCCAGGCCACTATATCCCAAACCATAGGCATCTTTCCAAACAGGAAGGATGTTGATATCGCTGAGGTACCACTCATCGGTGAAGAGGCTGTCGACAGGCATCTCAGAGGTTTTCAGGTATACCTGTCCTCGAAGTTCGGCCTGGATATCGGTTCCGGCACCCCCATCAACAAGGTCGGCACCCTTTTGGGCAGATAACGAGTCGTTAGATGCTCCACCTATCAAGATGTCGTCTCCCTCCCCTCCCTGGACGAACACGCTGCTCCGCCCACCGCCGATGATGATGTCCTCTCCTGTCCCTCCGACAGCCACTTCAACTTCCGACTGGGTAAGATTAATGGTTACGCCCTCGGAGCCCACGACCTGGAGCATGTCGAAACCTTCACCGGCATGAATGTTCTCCTGGAGATCATCGGAATCAATTATCAGCATGTCGTCGCCCGCTCCTGCGTTGAAAGTGTCCGAACCCTCTCCGCCGACCAGCCAGTTATCAAGTGCATTACCAATCAAAGTGTCGTTGCCAATGTTGCCGTAGGCATTGGTGACCCCTTTTTGTGCAACGTCGATGTTTTCACCTGTTGTTGCGCCTGAAACATAGGTGCTCTGGCCATCTTCAGCGGCAACAACAGTTCCCGCAGCGGAAATCGTCGATGTATTACCAATTGGGTTGGCAATAAACCTGACCGCCAGAGCCTCTTTTGTCTGGCCATATTGAATAAAGGTGCTTAGTGCCAGAACTTCGTTGCCGCCGTTAACCAGGCCGGACTCGCTTGCCGAGGAGAGGTTAATCAAAGTAATACCAAGCTCATTCAGCCTTTTCAATTCGCCAGGATCGCTCTTTCCGTCCTGGTCGGCATCCTGCCATACCCTCACGTTGTTCCATGCTGTATCTGCATTGGTGAACCTGTTATCCCCGTTGCTGTCGAGGCTTGTCAGAGCGGCAAAACCGTTCGCATAGTTTTTTATCCCAGCTTCACCATTTGTTCCAACCGTGCCGTTGAAATACTCGGAGAAGGTTTCATGAATGTCGTCAATCTGACCGTTATTATTGAGGTCCATCACGACAATGCCGTCTTGCGCGCTCATCCACCCCGTGAGTTCCTTTTTACCATCATGGTCAATGTCGAAGAGAACAGGGGAGTCTGAAAAGCTCACAAGAATCACCCCGTACCGTTCAGGTCGAGCACAAGAGGATCCACGGGAATCCACTGAGCCGAGCCGGAAGCCTGTTGGTTGGTAAATGCCCCAAGAGAGGTATTGTCGCTTGTGTAGGTATAACCGAGATCCTCATTGAACAAAGTCCCGGCAGACCACAACTGGTTCGCACCAGGCATAAAACCATCACTGATGATGGCATTCGCATAAGCCGTATTGCCATCAGCGGTATTGACATTTCCGATGCCTTCGATCTGGCTGATACCGTTGTCAAAGAGGGTCGAATGGTCAATATTGACAGCATCGGTTGGGTCCTCGGCAACATTCTCTTGTGTGTCGGGGTCTGGAGTGATGTCGAGGGTAAAGGAGTTAATTGCTGATGGTAGGTTAACGAGTGTTCCTGGAGCAATGCATATTTTGTCGGAAAGAGCTGGATTTGCTGCAATAAGTTTATCTACAGAGATACCAGTTACAAATGAGATAGTTTCAAGGTCAATGAAAATATTATCGACAAAAAACTGATTTGGAGAAATTGATGAGACATCTGGAGCGGAGGAAGCATTGTTTTGAACAGAGTATGGGACATAAATTTTTTCTCCAGCGTAAATCTTGTCAGGGTCAGAAATATCAGTATTGAACTTGATCAGGATGTTAATGGTTGTACCCATTTTTTTGGCAATATCCGATAATGTATCCCCAGATTTAACCGTGTATACATCAAAGGTTTCAGTGGCTTCAAGATGTTTGTTTAAACGCTGAACAATCACTTCGGAACTATCATTCTTTTCGATTATTCTGAGGCCTTCATTTTCATTTGTTGCGGTAAAAATCTTGGTTGATGAATTGATCTTTGCTGTAACTATAATTTTATCTGTAAGAAAAGTTTGATAGTTCAGGTTAGAAGGTATTGAAGAAATATTGAAAGTATAAAAGCCTTCCTTAATTGACTTATTGATATTAGTAATATTGTGAGTATGCATAAAAGCATCAAGACCCTCTGATAACCCCGAAGCAATGTTATAGAAAGGCAATGTTGAATCATTAAATTTCAATACTTGGTCGGACGACGAATAAATGTTGTTAAAAACTTCTCCATTCTTTGTTCCTGGAATATCCTTTCCCAATGACCCAATCCAGGTGGCATTGATTGAATGGAATTCCGATCCATGCACAGGCGTAATTCTCAAGTCGTTGAGTATTGTTCTGTAAAGATTGCTATTAAGAAATAAATCTGCCCCAGGGCCATCAATACCATACCCGCTCCAGTCAAAGGTATATGTCAATAATTGAGCATAAAATTCACCAAAAGAATGACCGGTAACATTAATTGAATACCCAGAGAAGTTCGGATTATTAGTTATGTTATTTTTTAGGTTCGCACCAAATTCGATAGCATCCTTTGCTTATTTGGTGTTGAAACTCATGCCATAGTATGTGTTTGTCCATGTTAGCACATCTGTTGGATACTGATTAGTTCCCGCAATCCCCACCCAAATTTACTTAGTTATGCTGTTAACATAGACTGAAGCCTCAAAACCACTATCAGTCTTTTGATTTTGCAATAAGGTATAATTTGATCCAGGACTCATTATCCCATAAGCAGCTTCTGCAACTTTCCCTGCAGTATAAATTTTTTCATTATTGCTGATCATGATGTTTGGTCTCAATTTTGAGTTAAATAACGTAAATAAAGGTTTGAGAATAACCTTAAATTTTATATCAACGATTTAAGCGAAAAAGATGTTTTTATTAGCGAATTTTTTTTGATAAAATGTTTGCTGCAAATAAAAAAAAAGCACTTGCGACCCAAAGCCAGTAACCTAAACCATACCCTGTTATTAATGAATAATTAGGTGCCTCACTTGTAACAATTTTATCGTAGAGTAAAAAGCTCAACATAACAAGAATGGCTCCTAAAGAAGCCAAAAAGCTCAATTGAAAATTTTTCCGGAAAAAACCAATCCAACTTAAAAATAATAGTGGGTTAGCAAACCAGGTGAAATAACCATATAGAAAGCCTATCCATCCTGTCAATAATAATGCCCATCCTGGAGTCAAAGAATCAAGGCGATCAGTGAAGTAACAATCTTGAGTAAGGGACAAAAAGAATAAAACAACACTGCCAAGGGAAAAAAATAAAGGAAGATTTTTTTGCATAACAATAGTGTTTATATTTTTATTAACTAATTTTTCGAAATTTTACATCAAAAAGTCGCGGATATTCTTTTATATCGTTTCTGATTGAATTATCCGCAGGAAGTTCTAAAATTGCGATTCCCTCTTCTTCTTCAGGATTAAAGCGTACCAAAAAAGGGGAATGTCCTTCATTATCACTTTTGGGAAATACCCAAACGGCGATGCCATTGTAATGATACCCTCCTTCGCATGTATAACAGATGTCTTCAATGTCAAAATTCAGAAATTCTGATTCATTCATAAGAGTAAAAGTGTATTGAGTAACTTTAAGTCGGTTTTTTGATTGACTATCCTCATTTATTGGTATCCAATCACCAGTAAACTCTATTGGTAATGGTGGTTTTACGGCAAATACAGGTAATGGCTTTATTGAAAATACAATTATGATTACAGTTGTAAAAAGTAAAAATAAGATATATCGAATAGTTGTTAATCGGAATTGGATATTCCAAGAATATATTTGATTACTAATTTTTATTTCATTTATCCAGTTCATAGTGCATTTGTTTTATTGTTTATTTTTTTTCTATATTCGCTATCGTTCATTTCCCACATTCCTCAATGTAAATGGTTTTATTGAACTCTATTATTAGGGTTTCAATAATACGGTCAAAATTTACACTATTAACCGTGAGGCATCGGCCATCTTCAGTAAATAGATCTATGACGTAACCTTGGCCAAAGCTCAAAGGACCTGCCACGAAATCAACAATGACATAATATTTCCCATCACTACCTTTTCCGCATGTTATACCTGTAGGAGTTTTCTCTACCACAAATTCCTGTCGGAAATTTTTTGACTGTTTTGGAAAAAAGACTTTGCCGTCTGCATCGATAAAGCTCAGGGTATTGTGTATGCATACTCGTTGATCACCTGGGTAGCCTGGCTTTCCTTTTCCACAGGTTATTACCACTTTGTGCGTTCCAAATTGCACTTCGATCCTCTCTTTTGCATTTGTAGGATTATTTGGATCAGGTGGGTCAGCACCGTGCAGAGGGTTAGCATAAAGGCGGTTTAGCGTGCCAACGAGCATGAGGCACACAAAAACAACGTACCACACTGGTGAAGCTATTCGTCCAGGCTTCATGCCATCATTCTCGTTATATGGTTGAAAAGTTGTTCAGGAGGCCATAGTGTTGTGTTGCATCCTGCGGGGCAGAAAAGCACTGTTGTCCAGAATCAGCGGTAGAGCGCCTCTTCCTGAAGCAGTACTGGTTTCGGAAGTTTTTGAGGATGGGGATTAGCCGAAGAGGGAGTGGCTTTTTGTCTCTTCTTTTTAGCCAAGCTACCGCACAGGCTTTCGCTTTTGGTGTGTAGCAAGTAACCTTGTCAACTCCAGGAGGATGTTTTACTTGATTTTCCGTTACCCGCTTCATGGCTAATGATGATTTCAGCTCAAAAGTGAGTCAAGGGCCATTGCGAGGTTTTTACATCGTAGCGGTGACCTGACTCAAGGTCGAATATCAGAAGAAAAAAAGTACAAGATTTTACAAAAACCAGCAACACTTTTTGTGCTTTTTAGGGGTACTTTAGAAATGTATTCGGTTAAGAAAAAAACTTTAAAGTTATTCTTAATAGATACTTGGGAAGATTCTTTGTATAAGAAATACCATTGGAAGAACCTGTGCAATTTGGTTTTTTTGAGCACTTATGTCGTTGCATTGTCTTGGGTATCTGGTTTCGCTGCAGCTATATTTTTTTTACAATTATTCTGCTCTGTCAGGCGGTGATATTTTGACGAAAATATTGGCGGCTATGGAACAACCCGCACTTGCTACCCAAAGCCAGTAACCGGACCCATACCCGGTTATTAACGAATAATTTGGAGCCTCACTTGTAACAATTTTATCGTAGAGTAGAAAGCTCAAGATAACTAGAATAGATCCTACTGAAGCCAATAAGCTTAATGGATAATTTCTTCTAAAAAAAGCAATCCAACTTAATAATAACATTGGGTTTGCAAGCCATGTGAAATAACCATATATAAGACCAAGCCAGCCCATCAATAGCAAATCAAAGCCAAGTCCCCAAGCTCTGGGAGTATAACTTCTGACATATTTGACATAATAGCAATCCTGAGTAAGGGATAAAATGAATAAAGCGATACTTCCAAGTAAAAAAAATGCAGGTAGCTTTTTATACATAACTATAGTGTTTATATTTTTATTTATTGTGCTTCCGTAATTTTGTGTTAAAAATTTTAAGATACTTTTTTATATCGTTTTTAATTGAATTATCTGCAGGAAGTTCTAAAATTGCTATTTCTTCTTCTTCTTCAGGATTAAAGCATACTTAAAATGGAGACTACCCTTCATTATCACTTTTTGGAAATACCCACATGGCAATGCCATTGTAATGATACCCTCCTTCGCATGTATAGCAGATGTCTTCAATGTCAGAATTCAGAAATTCTGTTTCGGTTGGTCATATTCAGACTAAGGGACGGTGCTCATTTTACTCAGTTGCTCGACCACAAATATAATCACACGGAGCATAAGCAGAAAAATAGCAAGAGTTAGAGCATAACCCCGCTTTGCACCTGTTGGGCAAGCGGGGTATCATAAAAACGTGCTTTACTGTTTCGGGGTGGTAGCTGATGTGATAGCGGTTGCAACTCCCTGAAGGAGCTGGCTGGCGGTGTTAGCCGCGTTGCTTAAGATTGTTGCACAGAGATTTGTGCAGGACTGGACGATTGAACTGGCTGATGTGTCACCGTTAGCCCGTGTGTCAGTAACATTCTACACCAGATTGCCGACCGCAATGAATAAGGTCAAAAAAGATGCCGTTGTTTTCGTTTGCCATAGCTGAGTATCTATTTACATGATAAAGACGACTGTGTATTCAAGCTCAGGGAACCATGGCAACTATTCTGGCCGAAAAAGCAGAGCTTCAGGAGTGCAGACTGCATGGGGGGGGAACTTGTTGAAAAAGCAATTAGTGGTGTAAAATTCATCAACGGTATCAAGGAAAGAGTGGCTGTCTGGAAGGGTAAAAAAACAATATTTTGAAAATACTCGTAAAATTTGTAAACCGAATTATTGTTGTAAATGATAATTTGGAGCTACTTCGTACACCAGAGGATATCTATGCGTTGGTTTCGTTACTCAGTATATGAATGAGCAACGCCCCAAAATGAGCCATAATAGCAACAGAAAATTTTGTTTTGATAAAAAGTAAATCCCAATAAAAATTCACGGAGAGGCAGATGTGCGTTTTATCAGTAAAAAAAACAAGTAAATTCTGTGCTGTTCTGACCATCGGTTTTGTATTACAAGCAATTGATACTGCAAGCTGCTCAGCAATTGATCTTAAATCAGCATCACAAAAAACGTCCAATTCGTTCAATGCGTCTATCGAAGGGCGATGGATTGGACAAACGCAAACCAATAGCGGAGATATTATTGGAGTAACTCTTGACATATCGCCTATTCAAGTCAACAAAGTAAGTGCAATTTTGATTTATGGTGGTAAACGCAGTTTTACACTCGAAGGAACATATCAAGGAGAAAGCAATAATCGAAGTGTATTCTCTTTGTGTTCAAAAAATGGAGGGCTATTCTGCGATAAGCCAAGTAAAATGACTGTATGGAAAGCTACTGAAAATGCTCTTTTTTATTCAGTCTCATCGCGCGATAACAAAATTCAGGAAGAAGGAACTCTAAGCAAGCGAGTCAAATAATCGCTTATTAAGGTTGGCACTCATTTCACTCATTTTCTCGGATATGCAGGAATTCGCTCAGGGGGTTGGTGGGTCGAAATGCCGGGATAATTAGCAGTGGAGCATAAACCCGCTTTGCGCCAGGTTGGGCAAGGCGGGTTTACTCATGAAAGCAGATTTTACTGTTTCGGGGTGGTGGCTGATGTTATGGCAGTTGCAACTCCCTGGAGGAGCTGGCTGGCAGTGTTAGCCGCGTTGCTGACAATGGTTGCACAGAGATTTGTGCAGGACTGGACGATTGAACCGGCTGAGGTGACACCGTTAGCCAGTGTGTCAGCGACATTCTGTAACAGATTGCCCACCGCAATGAAAAGGTCTAAAAAGACGCCGCCGTTGTTTTCTTCGTTTGCCATAGCTGAATATCTATTTAAATGATAGGGATGGTTGTGCATTCAAATCTATACAGGAGTAAAATATAACATAATTGCTCGAAGGAGTAAGGTTTTGATTCTCAATGGTTGCGGACTTTTTGTGCGAAGGTGAGGTTTTTGGGTTTCTTTTGTTTCCTGTCGAGCTGGGGCTCGACATCCCCGGCATTCCCGTTATGGAGCGGGGCTATTTGATAAACAGATATTATGGCTTATTTTCATGCGATGTTGTCTGTTCTGAACCTTGAACCTTAATCCCGCTTTGCACTGTGGATAATTCTTCGCACGCTCCTGCAAGAGAGCTTAAACGTGTTTTTGTTGTTGGAGCTACTGGCTATATCGGCAAGTTTGTTGTCCGTGAACTGGTTAGCAGAGGGTATGAGGTGGTGAGTTTTGCGCGTGAGCGTTCCGGGGTTGGCGCAACGACCAGGGCGGATGAGCTTCGAAGCCAACTGAAGGGTTCCGAGGTTCGGTTTGGCGATGTCAGCAGTATGGACTCCCTGATGAAACAGGGGATCAGGAACGAGTATTTCGATGTGGTGGTATCCTGCCTTACCTCTCGCAACGGAGGAATCAAGGATTCCTGGAATATCGACTATCAGGCTACTCGCAACGCGCTCGATGCGGGCAAGGCTGCCGGAGCGACGCATTTTCTCCTGCTCTCTGCAATCTGTGTGCAGAAACCAATGCTGGAGTTTCAGCGGGCGAAGCTGAAGTTTGAGCAGGAGCTTAGGGAGTCGGGGCTTGTCTGGTCGATTGTGCGTCCGACCGCATTTTTCAAGTCCATTGCCGGGCAGGTTGAAAAGGTGAAGAGCGGAAAACCTTTTGCCATGTTTGGCAATGGGGAACTGACCTCCTGTAAACCGATCAGTGAACGGGATTTGGCGCGGTTCATGGCGGATTGTCTTGAAGATCCTTCCAAACAAAATAAAATTCTGCCTATTGGCGGCCCGGGAAAAGCGATATCGTTCAGGGAGCAGGGTGAACTGCTTTTTGAGCTGCTTGGTCGTCCGCCAAAGTTCAAAAACATGCCGATCGGGATGTTTGACGTCATCATTCCTGTCCTGACCCTGCTGGCAAAGATATTCCCGAAACTGGAAGACAAGGCGGAATTTGCCCGTATTGGCAAGTACTATTGTTCAGAGTCAATGCTGGTGCTCAATCCGAAAACGGGGAAGTATGACGCTGATATGACCCCATCCTACGGTAACGACACGTTGCGTGACTTTTACAAGCGGGTGCTGAAAGAGGGACTTGCCGGGCAGGAGCTGGGCGAACACTCCATTTTCTGAGTTTCCGAAGAAGCCCCTCAGTTGAGTTCCGAATGGTGCAGAAATTCTCTTGTTCGTTCATCTTTCGGATGTTCCAGCAAGGCTTCGGTGGTGTTCATCTCGATAAGTTCAGATTTCCCCATAAATGCAAGATAGTCGGCAATCCCTTTCAGAAAGCGCACGGAGTGTGAGACGATGACAACGGTATGACCGGTAGTGGCAAATTCCTGCAAGAGGGTGCGCACGTCACCGCTCCGCATCGGGTCAAGGGCGCTGGTGGGTTCGTCGAGCAGGAGCACTTCGGGGTTCATGGCCAGGGCGCGAAGGATTGCAACCCTCTGCTGCTCTCCTCCGGAGAGCTCTTCGGGATACTTGTTGCCATGCTGCTCGATGCCGAGCTATTTGAGCAGCTCTTTTGCCTCACTCGGTGCTTCGATTATGTTGCCAAGCACGGTCAGATGGAGGAAGAGGTGCTGGTGCCCTTTTTGACGTGAAACTATGAAATAGATTTTATGAAATAATCGCGCAAGCCAAGTTCTTTTTTTAGAAAAACCTTAACATCTATTTCGCAATTAAATTGTTTCCCTATCTTTTGAAGAAACATTTCATAACTCATTTCCTCGATAGAACAAGCAATTCCGGTATCCATTGCATTTCGGAGGGGTACTGTATAGTTCATTTTTATTTCATCCCAAAAATCTTGAAAATGCGCTGCAGTACTTATATCCCAAAACCACTGTCCCCAACTAAGGAATACCTGCGTGTCAATAATGTTTTGTTTTTTAAATTCAACAATCATTTCAAATAGGCCAATAATTTGGCAAACGTATTCCTGCAGCGCCCAATATTCATGTGTATCTTTTTCTGGAAACTTTTTTTCGGTAAAATCCGAATATAGGCACCATAGTTTTTCTGCGTTTGTTCCTTCGAACTTAAATAGATCTATAGCAGATAATTCAAGTCTTTGATATATTTCGCGTTTTACTATAATTTTTTCGCGATTACTTTCGCGAAAGTATACAAGTGCAGCAATAATGATTGTTAATATTTGAAATACAGCTATAATTTCAGAGAAGCTTAGCCGGAAATCATATTTCAAACGAAATCCGGGTGGTGGTTGTAACATTTGAAGCAAAAAATACTCTTTTGTTTCAGTTATTAAGTTAGTGTTTGATGGGTCGTATACTCTGCCTTTATATTTCATGGTAATAAGATTTCCTGCTTTATCTCTTTTGATATAATCAATATCAGATTTTCTAAGCGGAAAAACATAATCGGCATCCGCTGTATCCGGATTTTTAATTTGGATTGTTATTGTTTTATTTAATGCGTCTTCATATAAAATCCTGTAGGATTCTTTCGGGAATGATAAGCCTTGAATTTTTATATCATCTCCATATTTTTCTACCTCACTTTTTGGCAAATCTTTTAGTATATAATCAAGATCATATTTATTAGAATTAGTGGGTTCTTTCCATAACGTTAAGCGTAAAGGCCATGAGAGTGCACTCAATAAAACAAAAATTATTAATAGCAAAATATATTTCTTCATAGAAAAAATCTCCTATTCATTTTCTGAATTGATTTGTTTGAATACTGGCAATTATTTCAACCAATGACCAGTTGATCGGTAGGTTTTGTTTGAGTCTTTTTGCTTCTTATGACCGTAAAAAGTGTTCAAATTAGGGTAAAAACCCGTTAGATTATTCCGTGATTGAGCGGCGTATCTATGGATGTTTTAGGGTATCCTGTTTTCTGATGCCGACAACTTAAGCCCAGGTCTGGAATGGTTTGCCTGCTGCTTTGAGCTTCGGGTTCTAACGGGCATACCACATCTCTTCGGCTACATCCATCAGAACGGCATCCACCCCGCCCAAGCTCCGGATCCTGATACCCCGTTACCTTGTACACACCCTCTTCAAGCAGACGGGAAGCTACGCAATTGACCAGGGTTCCAACTGATTTGTTATATTTTCGGCACTCTTCAAGCGAGGTGATCTGGTTGTCCGTTTTTTTGTCGGTCAACTGCAATCTGAAGAGGTCG